>Ga0181469_100606_pt2 | contig 12053 bp, 7 predicted proteins | sample InSIn2SAF170_2_FD_119081 | JGI IMG/M metagenome (GOLD analysis project Ga0181469, IMG submission 119081) | Clean room microbial communities from NASA Spacecraft Assembly Facility at Jet Propulsion Laboratory, Pasadena, California, USA -... ... | reverse complement strand
CAGCAGGAGGCTGAGAGAGCCATCTAGAGCATCCGACAAAGGAACTCAGCTGCCAAGTACAAGGCAGAGTTCCAGATCCTGGTAGCAAAGCTGAACTGGAACGACGAAGCAATCGTAGCTCAGTTCTACTAGGGACTCAAGGAAAATATTAAGGATGAGATCGCTAAGGGAGACAGGCCGATAACATTCAAAGGAATGAGCGACCTGGCTATCAAAATCGATACTCGCATTTGGGAACGACAGTTGGAGCGGAAGGGAAACTTTCCACCAGCCGGGGCTAACCGCAGAGTGCAACGCGAGCTACCGGAGTGGAGAGACAACTACTACGGGCTGCAGAAGATGCAACTCGATGCCACGAAGGGCAAGCCGAGTCCCAAGAGGGGATGGCAAGGAAAGCTAGGACCCCGAAACAGTCAACGAAAGAAACCGTTTGACAAGTCAAACCTTACATGCCACAACTGCGGGCAGAAAGGGCATTTTGCGAGGGAATGCTTAAGTCGTAAGCAGCGTCATAAACTGCAGGGTACGACTCCAAGAGGGACAATCGCCGCTACAAAGCAGGACAGCCACGCTGGCATGTCCTGGACGGCTTGCTACGAAGATACGTGTACCATCCATCGGAGCGACAAGGAAGGCTCTGGATGGTGGCCCAAGGGCCCGAAGGCACAGAAGATGTGTGTGCTGCGCACCATAGAAACCACGACTATTCCAGAGGACACCGAAGGGGATACCTCTAAGGAAGAGTCGTCGGAGGAAGAAGAATCCTCCGAAGATAAGCAGGGAAGCTCACTAGCCATGACTAACGATAAGGTACTTACCTTCACCCTGGAAGGCTATGGGGAGGCAATGCAGATGTTTACAGCCATCGCACGACACAACGAGCAAGTAGCTTACTGCCTTTATCAGTTCCGACAACAAGCGGGCGATACGCGCCTGCTAACAAAGGGACAGTGGCAGGAGTTGGAAGAAATCACTCCACCACTATTGTTGCCGCCAATCCCTGGAGAGTTAGTACGAAAGTCACCAATGTACCAGTCCTACAGAGACCCAGTCCCGGTAGACAACACCGACGGGTCGGGAAACGAGTAGGTCCTCCGGAAGAACGACCCCGGATGGACCTAACTGGGCTACATACTATAGCAGCAACACAGCAACGTTACGCCGACAATCTGCGAATTTGGGTAACGGTCGGCCGACGACAGGCTAAGGCCTTGATAGATTCAGGATGCACTGGAATCTTCGTAACGCCACAGTTTGCGCAGAGGAGCGAGGTCGCCCTGCGGAAGAAACAACAGCCCTTTCCATTACAGGCGATTGATGGAAAGCCAGTCACCTACAATCAAGGAGTGGTTGCGGAGGAGACTGAGGAGATACCCCTACGGATAGGACGCTACCGAGGGAAGGTCCAGTATAATATTACCGAAGCACCGGGATCTGATGTGGTTCTAGGGCTTCCTTAGCTGAAGGAAGCGAACCCGTACATCAACTAGAAAGAGGAGACAATCTGGTTCGAAGGATCTCCCAAGCCGACACCTCTGTCTGTAGTGCGGGACGCATTAGACATAGTCGGCATCTACGCTATGACCTACGCAGAAACCGAAGAACTTATTACGGAATCACCGAATGAAGTTCAAGTCCTCTGGGCCAAAGGGAATAACCAGGACGCCAGCCTAGAAGTGGACATTCCCGAGGAATATCGAGACCTCGAGGAAGTCTTCAAGGAAGAAGGTGACGACGAGGCGTTGCTAGCGCACCAACCTTGGGACCACGAGATCAAGCTGCTACCCGGAACGAAACCGACGAAGCAGCCAGTCAGACCGCTATCTGCCCAGAAGCTGGAGATATTGCGGAAGTACGTCGATGGACTAATAAAGAAAGGACTCGTCCGACAATCAGAGTCACCTGCCGGTTACCCTATGGTATTCGCACCCAAGGGCAAGAACGACTAGAGAGTTTGCATCGACTACCGCGGATTGAATAACATTACTGTCAAGAACAGTTATCCGCTTCCTCTGATCTCAGAAATGCAAGACCGCTTGCAGGGAGCCAAATGGTTCACTAAATTTGACATACCCGGAGCCTACAATCGCATCCGGATAAAGGAAGGCGAGAAATGGAAGACCGCATTCAGGACTCGATTTGGACACTTCGAGTATCTGGTAATGCCGTTTGGTCTTACCAATGCCCCAGCAACGTTCCAGGCGTTCATCAACAACGTCCTGAGACAGTATCTCGACGTCTTCGTAGTAGTCTACTTGGACGACATCCTTGTATACTCCAAGACGATCGAAGAACACGTGTGTGATAAGCACAGATTGTTCATCCTATAAAGCAGGAACTGGCGATACTGATGGGGAATCAGGGCGCAGCATGAGAGGCATAAGTCAGGTGACTTATGCTGGGCGCTCACTGCTCACCTTCAGTGAGCAGGTGAGCGCTCACCAGAGGAGACAAGTGAGGCACTCACTCACTCGCCTTGGTGAGCAGGCGAGCATCACCTTGGCAGGACACCTCTCCTTGTATATAGATCCACGATGGATCCCTTATGGATGCATCGTGCTCAACCTTAGTCTGATATACCTTGGTACCCTTTGGAACAACCGTCTCAGTATCCACTCTTGTTCAACTTCCTGCCCCATTGGCACCACCCTATGACATTTTGAGCACCATCTCTTGGAAGCATCAAGGGATACTGAGCAGCTTGACATTCGCATATGTCAAGTTCGACTTCGACTGTCAGCAGCAGCCCCAGCGACGAAAGCCAACCGACTCCACAAGAACAGGCAAGCGCAGTACCCCAAGTCACACAGTGGTTAGAAACACTTGACTTGAACGCAATGGCACCTGGATCAACGACTGGATCGGTTACTGGGGGAAGCAACACGAACAATGGGATGAAAGTCGGAGCCCCGACGGAGTTCACGGGGGCTCGAACCCAAGTGGAACCATTCATCCTGCAGTGTAGGATTGTGTTTGCTATCGACCACGAGAAGTGGACTTCCCAACACAAGCGCCTTATGTACATCGTTTCGTACATGAAGGGACCGGCTTTCGAGTTTATCCAGCCTTACCTCAAGGACTATCTGGAACATCTGTCCCCCGTGGAGGACAGGAAAGACTCGACGCGAGCTATACTCCGTACAAGCGATACACTGTTCCAAGAGATCCGATCGACTTTCGGATACGGCAATGAACAGCAGGAGGCTGAGAGAGCCATCCAGAACATCCGACAGAGGAACTCAGCTGCCAAGTACAAGGCAGAGTTCCAGATCCTGGTAGCAAAGCTGAACTGGAACGACGAAGCAATCGCAGCTCAGTTCTACCAAGGACTCAAGGAGAACATCAAGGATGAGATCGCCAAAGGAGACAGGCCGACGACATTCAAAGGAATGAGCGACCTGGCCATCAAGATCGATACTCGTATTTGGGAACGACAGTTGGAACGAAAGGGGAACTTTCCACCAGTCGGGGCAAACCGCAAAGTTCAGCGTGAGCCGCCGGAGTGGAGAGACAACTACTACGGGCTGCAGAAGATGCAACTCGATGCCACGAAGGGCAAGCCAAGTCCCAGGAAGGGGTGGCAAGGGAAGCCAGGACCCCGAACCGGTCAACGGAAGAAACCGTTCGACAAATCGAATCTCGCATGCCACAACTGCGGGCAGAAAGGGCATTTTGCGAGGGAATGCTTGAGTCGTAAGCAGCGTCATGAACTGCAGGGTACGACTCCAAGAGGGACGATCGCCGCCACGAAGCAAGACAGCCACGCCGGCATGTCTTGGACGGCTTGCTACGAGGACACGTGCACCATCCATAGAAGCGACAAGGAAGGCTCTGGATGGTGGCCCAAGGGCCCGAAGGCACAGAAGATGTGTGTGCTGCGCACAATGGAAGCCACGACTACTCCAGAGGACACCGAGGAGGATACCTCTGAAGAAGAGTCGGCGGAGGAAGAAGAATCCTCCGAGAATGAGCAGGGAAGCTCACTAGCCATGACCAACGATGAGGTACTGACCTTCACCATGGAAGGCCATGGGGAGGCAATGCAGATGTTTACAGCCATCGCACGACACTACGAGGAAGTCTTTCCGAGGGTCGGCGATAAGCGGTACCTTCATCCACACCAATTGGAACGATTGCTCCAACAACTGCGAACGATGTTCTGGGGACATCGGCTAGTGAAAGTGCAGTACGATCATGCGACGTTCGTACAGGAGTATCCGCCGCTGGGCAGCAAGTTTGTGCCCAACGGATACCTAACCCCTGCGGGAATACTGGTGACGAACGACTTACGATCCACCCTTACTCAGCTCAAGAAGCACTATCGCACTGAGCAAGGAGCTCAGACCCTTCTTGGACGAATAGACACAGGGACATACCACGAAGTACAGCAGCGGGCGGAACGACAACGGCACAACGAGCAAGTAACTCGCCGCTTTTGTCAGTTCCGACGGCAAACAGGTGATACACGCCTGTTGACGTATGAGCAGTGGCAAGAGTTGCAAGGGGCCACTCCGCCACCCTCACTGCCGCTAATCCCTGAGGAGTTAGTACGAAAGTCACCAATGTACAGGTCCTACAGAGACCCAACCCCGGTAGACGACACCGACGGGTCGGGAAACGAATAGGTCCTCCGGAAGAACGACCACGGACGGACCTGACTGGGCCAAATACCATAGCAGCAACACAACAACGTTACGCCGATAACTTGCGAATTTGGGTAACGATTGGCCAACGACAGGCCAAGGCCTTGATAGATTCAGGATGCACTGGAATCTTCATGACGCCACAGTTTGCGCAGAGGAGCGAGGTCGCCCTGCGGAAGAAGCAACAGCCCTTTCCATTACAGGCGATTGATGGAAAGCCAGTCACCTACAACCAAGGAATGGTTGCGGAGGAGACTGAGGAAATACCCCTAAGGATAGGACGCTACCGAGGGAAGGTCCAGTACGATGTCACCGAAGCACCGGGATCCGATGTGGTTCTAGGGCTTCCTTGGCTGAAGGAAGCGAACCCGTACATCAACTGGAAGGAGGAGACAATCTGGTTCGAAGGGTCTCCCAAACCGACACCTCTGTCTGTAGTGCGGGACGCACTAGACATGGTCGGCATCTGCGCCATGACCTACGCGGAAACCGAGGAACTCATTGAGGAGTCACCGAATGAAGTTCAAGTCCTCTGGGCCAAGAAGGATAACCAGAATGCTAGCCCAGAAGTGGACATTCCCGAGGAATATCGAGACCTCGAGGAAGTCTTCAAGGAAGAAAGTGACGACGAGGCTTTGCCCGCGCACCAACCTTGGGACCACGAGATCAAGCTGCTACCCGGCACGAAACCGACGAAGCAGCCAGTCAGACCGCTATCTGCCCAGAAACTGGAGATATTGCGAAAGTATGTCGATGGACTGATGAAGAAAGGACTCATCAGACAGTCAGAGTCACCTGCGGGTTACCCTGTGGTGTTCGCACCCAAGGGCAAGGATGACTGGAGAGTTTGCATCGACTACCGCGGATTGAACAATATCACTGTCAAGAACAGTTATCCGCTTCCTCTGATCTCGGAGATGCAGGACCGCTTGCAGGGAGCCAAGTGGTTCACCAAATTTGACATACCCGGAGCGTACAATCGCATCCGGATGAAAGAAGGCGAAGAATGGAAAACCGCATTCAGGACTCGGTTTGGACACTTCGAGTACCTGGTGATGCCATTTGGTCTTACCAACGCTCCAGCGACGTTCCAGGCGTTCATCAACAACGTCCTGAGACAGTATCTCGACGTCTTCGTGGTGGTTTACTTGGACGATATCCTCGTATACTCCAAGACGATCGAAGAACATGTGCAGCACGTACGACAAGTGCTCACAGCCTTGCGAGACTCGACAATGAAAGTCAAGCTCTTGAAGAGCGAGTTCCACAAGCACGAGGTGCAATTCTTGGGATACGTTGTATCCCAGGACGGGTTGAAGATGGACCAGAGCAAGATCTCGACAATACTTGACTGGCCCACACCAACGACAGTTCGCGAAGTCCAATCGTTTCTTGGATTTGCCAACTTCTACCGACGGTTCATTGAGCGGTATTCACAGACCGCACATCCTCTTACCGAACTCACGCACAAGGACAAACCTTTCGCGTGGACCTCGGAGGCTCAGACTGCCTTCGACGAACTAAAGAAACGGTTCACGACACAACCGATTCTGATCATGTTCGACCCAGAGAAACCAATTACCGTCGAGACAGATGCTTCAGACAAAGCACTTGGAGCATGTCTGTCGCAACCCGGACCTCAGGGCAAGCTACAGCCAGTAGCTTACCACTCTCGAAAGATGACACCTGCGGAACTCAGGTATGACATCCACGACAAGGAACTGCTCGCCATCGTCGACGCCTTTCGACAATGGAAGGTGTACTTGGAAGGTTCTAAGCACACTGTGACAGTCTTCACAGATCACAAGAACCTGATCTATTTCACAACCACGAAGGAACTCAACAGGAGACAGGTTCGATGGTACGAAGACTTGGCCACCTTCAACTTCCGGATACAGTACCGGAAGGGTTCGGAGAACGACCGCGCCGACGCGCTGAGTCGACGAACTGACTACATGAAGGGTGAAGGGAAGGAAAAGCAGGCAGTCCTACGACAGGACGCTGACGGGACAATAACCGTCAACCGTATTGCTGCGACCTTCAGCGTCCACGACGACGCACTCCGAAGTGAGATCCGAGCCGCTCTGGAACACGATGCCACAGCGAAAGCAGTTCGCAGCGACCCGGAAGGCCACGGAAGATTCAAGACTCACGACGGCCTACTGCACTTCGAAGGACTGGTGTATGTCCCCACAGGCATGAGAAACACCGTCATAGAAGCATACCATAACCCGCAAGTATACGGGCACCCGGGAGTAGACCGGATGGTAAAGATGCTTCAGCGGGAATATTACTTCCCAGGCATGAGAAAGTCTATCGAAGACTACATCCGACGATGTGATGTATGCAGAAGATCCAAACACGACAAGCACAAACCGTATGGACTCCTGCAACCACTGGATGTACCCACACGACCATGGCAAGCTATCGCACTTGACTTCATCGTCAAACTGCCAGCCTCGATAGAACCCACTACAGAAGAAATCTACGATGGGATCTTAGTGGTGGTGGACCGATTCAGCAAGATGGGACACTTCATCCCATACAAAGAAACCTTCTCGGCCACCGATGTCGCATACCTCATGACCCGCAACGTGTTTGCATACCACGGGTTGCCAGAAGCAATCACGTCCGACCGTGACAGTTTATTCACGTCGAACTTCTGGCAAGCCCTGATGCAACAGTTGGGAGTGAAACAGCGAATGAGCACCGCGTTTCACCCACAGACAGATGGACAGACAGAACGTCTGAACCAGACCCTGGAACAGTATCTCAGGTGCTACGTCAACGAGCACCAGACCAACTGGGTAGAACTGTTACCAGTGGCGCAGATCGCGTACAATGCTGCGCCCGTGACACTCACTGGACTATCACCACTGGAAGTCTGCCATGGCATCCAAGTGCATTCCTTCGCGGAAGGAACACCAGGCACGACGCCTGCGGCCAACGAAGTCCGTGAGCAGTGGAAAGAACTATTTGAGAGTCTCAGACTGGACCTCCAGTTCTTCCAAACTCGCATGACAAGATACGCCAACGAGAGGCGGATCGAGGGACCGATCCTCAAGGAGGGGGATAGGGTCTACCTTGTCCGACGAAACATCAAGTCGGACAAGCCCAGCAAGAAGCTAGACGCTGTGAAACTGGGACCCTTCAAAATCAAGAAGAAAAAAGGGCCAGTATCGTTTGAATTGGAGCTACCCAAGAACATGAGGATACACCCGGTATTCCACATATCGTTGTTGGAACCAGCTACACCGGACGCCACGCTCCAAACCACAGCACCACCGATCGACCCCGAGTACCAGGAGCCGATCTACACAGTCGAAACCATCATCGATGATGAGCTAGTCGATGGTCAGCGACTATACCACGTCAAGTGGAAAGGGTATGGACATACCGAGAACACCTGGGAACCAGAAACGCACTTTAACTCGAAGACCCCGATACGGTGCTATCAACGGCGGAAGGAACGTCGAAAGACCAGTCGAAGGGATCCTCGAGGCCGATGTTTGTGATGTCGCGACCAAGGGTGACGGCCTGCGACAGATCAGAGTTCAGCTCGGCCGAGGACCCGTTCTCCACGAGGTGACGGAGTTGTTCGTCTAGCCTCTTGTTGTTCTGCTCCCGGATCACTTTGTTTCGAGCGATCCGTTGGCGAAGTTTCTCGATCTCGGAAGCAAGGGCAAGCACCCGGTTCATCGCCTCTTCTATACCGGACTCGTCCTGCTTGATTTTCGAGGAGAGCTCCTCTACCACCCGGTCCAGTCGATCCACCGAAGACGTAACACAGGGACGACCACGGCGGGTGCACTCGGCGCAAGACATGAGCGAGAAGTCGGCGATAAAGACGCAAGGACGGGCGTTCTCAGAGCAACGGTCGCAGGCGGTGGCAGCCACGATGGGATTCAGAGTAATACGACGATAGCGAGCCAGACGAGTTTCAGTGGATGAAGGCGCCATGAAAGGAAAGGTTGTGGGGAACGATTAGGATAATATACACCTGAGGGATGACGCACCTGCGGAAACATTTCCTTTAGGGCTGAGTGTCCCTGAGAAATCATCTCCACGAACGACGAAGGACCTTGAGGAACAAAGAAGCAAGGGAACCACACACCCTGAGGACAGGAGTGTCATAAGGAGGGGGGTAGTGTGATAAGCACAGATTGTTCATCCTATAAAGCAGGAACTGGCGATACTGATGGGGAATCAGGGCGCAGCATGAGAGGCATAAGTCAGGTGACTTATGCTGGGCGCTCACTGCTCACCTTCAGTGAGCAGGTGAGCGCTCACCAGAGGAGACAAGTGAGGCACTCACTCACTCGCCTTGGTGAGCAGGCGAGCATCACCTTGGCAGGACACCTCTCCTTGTATATAGATCCACGATGGATCCCTTATGGATGCATCGTGCTCAACCTTAGTCTGATATACCTTGGTACCCTTTGGAACAACCGTCTCAGTATCCACTCTTGTTCAACTTCCTGCCCCATTGGCACCACCCTATGACATATACCTTTCTTTACTATTAGTTCTACCTAGTTAGCCTTTAATAGATAGGATTCTATTACCCTAGTAGAAACTACTATACCTACCGTAGTTGCTAATGCTTTTGTTAATAGAGATATTAGTAGAGGTACTTATTTAGTAATAATAGGTAGATTATACGAGACCGAGGCATTAGCGCCAACTGCTATCTTTTTGGGAAAGGACTAACTTCTACTACAAACAATGCCACGCAAGAAGACCGATAAGCAAGGATTGGCGTGGCCCGGAAGGGTATCAGCATCACTTGTATAGACAAGCACGACGTGCGGTGCATCCAAGCCCGCCTGCGCCAACATACCTCCCTGTGTCCTGCAGGCCGAGATTTAGCAAACAGTCGAGAACAACACTTCCACTGTCGACGCTTTCCACTGTTGCGAGAAGAGAATCATGTGGGTCCACTTCGTAGCAGTATTTGGAAGGCCGGAACAGGAGGCACCTATTCAGCTCCATTGTCAACGACCTGTCGTGTCAATGTGTCTGCGAGTATACCTCACCGCAAATGTGCAACGGGGAACTCCACTATCGGTCCCCTTAACATGAATCTCTACCATTAGCCTTCACCATTAACCTTCACCTTCACCGTCAAGCCGCTTCCAAGATATGCGAATCGTTTGTCGACGGTCGCATGGTCAGTGGCTACGTCAAGAGGCGTCGCCTGATTTGTGCTGGCTGGCCATATATTGCTGCCGTTGACCAGGCATTGGTAAGTACAGCACCTTCCACTCTCCTCGTCATCGTAATTGATCTACGTCTGGCATGTGCTTTGCTGTCCATCGTTACACCACTTGGGTCTCAAGATTGGGAGGCGCAACCGGCATAGACCTTGTGATTAGGATGATGTCACCTGCGCTTGTCAACGCTCTCGTGAGCTTACTTTCGACGACGACCACCTACGTCCGCTACCTGCGGGGTATTGGCTCAAATGTTGCAGCATGTCGCAAACAGATGGACGCTCTGGTCGACCCCGAGTTATACAGGGGCGGAGCAGGGGAGAAATATCTGGAGGCAGAGTATTCGGGCGTGTGTCCCATAGTGCCGAGAGAGTGTTTGTCGATACGGATGACAAGGCTGAGTAGGTACTGTTCTGGGGAGTTGCCATTTTATAGAATATGGTAAGGCGAGGGACGTCAGATAGCGTGAGCATCGGGAGTTTAGCAGTAAAGAAGACTACTACCCCTCCTTCCCCTCTCGACACGCTATAGTACACTCCTCTTCTACTCCGTTCGCAGCAATATAACTAGCTATACTTCCACGGAAGTATAACAGTGATATAAGCGACGCCCTTGTGATAGCTCGTCTCATATACCCTATATCATAAGCTAATATGTCGACTATCCGGCACCTTCTGCAGCCGCACTTCGAGGCGATCGCCACGCACATTGACAGCGATCCCGATCGCCTTGTGATTGCAGCAAATGTCGAATGTACATTCACGATCGTATCTTCTGACGACAGCTCAAAGCCGGTGATTGTGCGTATCGATCATGGAGAGGTCTCGGTCTCCACCGATTCGCCGCAATCACCAGCCTTTGGACTTGTCGCGAAGCCGGAGCAATGGGAGGCATTCTTCTCGAAGAGCGTGACACGGCCCTACCAATCCTTCTGGGGCATGCTGAGAGTAATAGGTGCAGACCAAGGCGTTAGTGTTACTGGTGACCAGACATTGTTCGGCGAACATGCCAGACTGTGGCGGATTGTTCTTGACCGGATGCGCGATGCATTACATGGAGAGGAAGCTCGAGCACGACTGGACGAGCCACCGGTCGACGAAGTGCAAGAGGATGACGCCGTTGTCGGCAGGTATCTCTGGACAGAGATGGAAGAGTACGGTAAAGTCAAGATCTTCTACGAGACAGCAGGCTCAGGACCGCAAGACCTCCTGTTCTTGCATACTGCGGGCTCGGACTCACGGCAGTACCATTCTCTGATGAACAACGCAACAATGCAGGCACGATGCACGATGTACGCCTTCGACTTACCAGCTCATGGAAGATCTAGCCTTGGCTCACGGCAGGTTCCTGGTGGCTATGCTCTCACTGAGGAAGCATACCTCGACGCCATCGGAAAGGTCATACTACGGCTCAAGCTGAGAGACGCAGTCGTCTGCGGTGCTTCGATGGCCGGTCATGTCTGTCTCGCTGCAGCGACCAGAGCCCACGAGCTCGGCGTCCGCGGCGCGATACCATGCGAAGGCTGCGAGCATCTACCTTTTACGCAGCCGATATATGAGATTGGAGGCGCCGATACTTCGCTTCTTGATCCCGAACGAGTGTGTGGCATGTGTGCGCCATCATCGCCGGACTACTACAAACGTCAGATATGGTGGCAGTACTCCTCTCAGGGCTACGGCATCTTCTCCGGCGACTTGAAGTTCTACTTCCGCGGATGGGATGGCAGAGGCAGAATGGAGCATATAGACACGGATTATTGTCCAGTCTACATGCTGACCGGCGAGTACGACTACAGCTGCACCACTGAAGCCAGCAAGGCAACGGCGGACAAGATCCCGGGAGCCATGTTCGAGCCGATGGAGGGACTCGGTCACTTTCCCCTGACCGAGAATCCGAAAGTCGTAATGCCCTACCTGCTGAGGGCTTTAGACTTCGTTCAGAAGAGGCGAGAGGATGCTCCGTAGGCCAATGCATTCGATACTGTGAACAAGACCACCAGATTTGCACCTTTCCGCTCAAACCGCAATGGACTATGGCCAGATTATCAGCTAGTGGGATCAATGTGTTTCTTGTCTCAGTCGTACAGAGCACGCCAGCTGACTTCCCTTCGCGAATGTCACGGAAAGGACTTTCCCATTGTTAGCTCAGCAAACACGTCCCAAGGGGCAATGAAGCTTAACAACATAAGTAGACTGTC
>Ga0181469_100787_pt1 | contig 12061 bp, 15 predicted proteins | sample InSIn2SAF170_2_FD_119081 | JGI IMG/M metagenome (GOLD analysis project Ga0181469, IMG submission 119081) | Clean room microbial communities from NASA Spacecraft Assembly Facility at Jet Propulsion Laboratory, Pasadena, California, USA -... ... | reverse complement strand
AGTCGGTCGAAAACCTCACGAGCCTTCTACAGCCCCTATCACCGTCTGGTTCCATACCCGGCCTTGGAGACGGTCAAGACGTTCCACCTCCACCACTAAACATTGACGATTTCCTCGGTTCTCACGATTATTTCGGGAACATACAAGATGATGGAAATGGTGACTACGATTTCTCGACGCTCAACAATGCTGCGTATAGCCAGAACATGAACGGCAACAACGGCGGTACAGGTTTTGATTTTGCGGACGATGCTCCTCTTTTTGCCGATGTGGATGCCAATGAGGTTGAGGATGACAACTTCTTGAGTGCAGGTACATACAACGGAATGGATGATGGGAAGCGACGGATTGAGAGCGTCGCTAGCAGCAGTGAGGCACCCACTCCACGAAAGGCTGTTAGTGAGGACGGCGAAAGCACTACCGCCAAGGGTAGAAGAGGGTCATAGCGTTATGACACTGGTCTTTGAGGAGGGGCGGCATTAGCGTGGATTTATGGGAGGATGGAGGGTAAAATGGCGTATATGACATGGTACAAATTGTACAGATGATGAAGTATCAGGGGGTGCCTGATACAAATTGATGCGATATGATAATGTTATGGGGAACTTTTCTCACTTTCACACATACCTACTGCTCGTCTAAATTCGAATTGATGCGAAGATAAGCCGCATCTCAACACATACGTCCTCCCAAATCCGATACCCATTTCTCACATTCTGAATATTGCAGTATTCTACTGTTGGATCACTTGTTAAATTGAGCACCTACTTAATGGCTAAAGAAGAAATGAACCAGATATAACCAGCTTCTTGAATGAACCGAACACCTAATATGCACAACAAGCAGATAGCACAGGCAGCCCGATACCTCCAATATTTAACGATCAACTGAAGAGAGTGTTACACTCCTGAAGCGATGAAAGCGTCCCCTCGGTTTTGTGCTACCATTGACAGGCTTGTGAAAGGCTAGGCTTGGCAGCGAAGCAGGCAACGAGTATTGAGGCGAGTAACTTCTCAAACCATCAACCCAAAAGACCATGGCGTGACAAAATCGATTGACCGCGATCAGAAGTCTGCCTGCTCTGCATGCTATGTGCAAGTGTTGTCCTCGCCATACCATTTGTACCATACCACTGATGATCAACGGCCTTCTCGATAACAACAGGCCGGAACGACACGGCTTTGAACATGTTAGATGTTAGGCATTTCCCTCCGAACTTTTCAGCCATGAAATCCGACCTACACCTACCTTACTCCTCAACCACCTTCCCATCATAGTTCTCCTTGATCAATTTTTCCAGCTCCCGCGCTTTAGCCCCAGTAACGCCATCCATCACCATCCCATCCTTGAACACCGTGAAACTCGGCACCTGCGTCGCCCCTAGTTCATGTGCAATATCCTCTGCCGTCTCGACGTTGTACTACGAAATCAGTCATTACGTATCTCACATCTGCAATCAGAACTTCAAGCATTTGTCGATTGGAGGAGGTTTTGTACCTACCTGGTAGAACCGTGCGTCGGGGTACTTCTTCATTAATTTATCAACAGTTGGTGCGATGGCTTTGCATTGCGGACACCATGTCGTTGTACCTTCGAGGACGGCGAGACCGTCAGGCATCATAGCTTTGGAGTAGTCGGTACGGGATTTTAGTTCTTCCATTTCGTTTGCAATTGGATTATGTGGTTGTGACGCTGGTTTGCGTTGGGTTAAGGTTTCAATTGATGATTTTAGTGATATGACGATCAATAGATTGACGTTTTTGCTGGTTGGAAGCAGTACAGTACCAGTGTGTAGGTACGCTTCGGACGGTAGGGAGTGGAGGAAGGGCAGAGGAATCCCTGCAGATGTGGGGCAAGAGGGGAGAAGAGGGTTGATTGGATAACTATCGCTTATCATAGAGTCCCTGGAGGTTATCTTCGTAAGCCAAGATTCCCTTCCTCCACCTTCCCCAGATAAGCCCTCATCACCTACTGTACTACACGGACAAATCGTGTTGGGCATTATCACGGTCCTTTTCATCGTCCCATCTCTGCTTGACCACATGCTACGTCCAACAACAACAGCTGTTCCCATAAAATCACGTACTGGGTGCTCATCATGCAAAAAGAAAAGAGTTAGTCGCATATTCCCGGTCCGACTTAAGCATGTTCTGACTTTAGCAAGATTAAATGCGACGAGAGCAAGCCCAATTGTAAGCAATGTGAGTCCAAGAACCTGGAATGTCCAGGATATGCACAGCAATTGAAATGGAAGACGAAGTACGAAAAGTATCGTTCTTCAAACACAAAAAAGGCAAACCATGGTGCAGCTCAAGTGACAGCGACAGCATCCAAGTTGACGAAGAGCGATGCAAACTCCATTTCTACTCATGATACTACTCTATCGACGGACTTGACTGATCATGATATCTACTCTTCGCACGACAATGGCTGTTCGATGAGTGAGGCTTGGCTTGATTTAACGCCAACACTATCGAGGGAAAGTAACGAGAGTACTGGAAAGAGTCCGTCTGGTGTGGAATGGTCTCATCTCACATCTCAAGGACAGGCCCAGCGGAACCTGTCAATTCGGAGGCATAGTGGCTATGTCGATGCTTCACCTCACTCGTACCCAACTTCCCAACATATTGGAAGTCCTGTCTTCAACGACTCAGCACTTCAAATCGACATGTACTGCTCCATAACTGCTCGATGTCTTTGCGCCTGTGACCCTGATTTCAATCCTTTCCGGACTGGTCCACTCCTACGCCACAAAACCTCCATTCTATCACGATCCATTTGCAACTACATTGTCATGGCATACAACATGACCAGTTCAACCGATGGATGTCAGAATCCGCTCTACCGCCAAACACAATCCCAAGTCGAGTTTCACATCAACCAAGAAATAAAGTCAGGCATGCATACACTGAAAGACAGAAGACTGGAGCTAGTGTTATGCATCATTATGTATGGCCTTTCTAAAAGTTGGGATGGTTCCACAGACCTTGGACTACACCACTATAACACTGCTGTTTCAATGTTTCACCTCTTTCAAGACGAGACGCCGAATGCTCGAAAGTTCTTCTGGCAGACACTGGTCTATTGGTGGTGTGCTTTGTCCTGTGTTAGTGACGCAAAAATTGATGGTTTGTCTGATCCTCCAGAACTGACCGAGAATGATCCTTACATCAGACGATCTTCAGATGGGAGATATGTGCCACACCCATTGACAGGAGCTTCAGCTGAGGTGTTTCTGTTGATGGGTCAGGTGTGCACCCTGGCATACAGTTCTCGTTTGGAAGCTCTTGCTTCTCCTGTCATCACATTGGCTTATATTGAACGTCAAAGCATCAGTCTTAAGAAGGCCAGTCTGCTTGAATCCAAATTGCAATCATTTAAGCTGCCATCAGTCGATGATTTTGTGCTTGATAGCAACGCTCATACATCAATAAGGGACTTGATTCGAATGAGTCAAGTTTACCGAATTGCGGCACTTCTAACACTGTACAAGTGTTTTCCGGACCTGCTTCATCAACGATTGGTATCCAACAGGTGTGAGGGTGAAGATTTGACAAGTGATGAGCAATTAAAGGCAGCTAGTCAGTTGTGGCGAAAATCTGCCGCCCAATACGTCCTCTATCTTTTGTCACAAAATGACCATGATTCTGGCACAACTAGCACAGAACAAATAATCCTTGTTGTTATCAGTGGAGAACTCTATGAAAGTACGAACACCATGGGCCAAGCCAGTTCACTATACGAGTCAGTTTTCGAAATGGACAGCTCTCCTGCGACAACCTTCAATACACCTAGCATATCCGATCCAGAACCTGTCCTGGAACACTTAGAAGATACAAACATGGATGACCTCTTTTCCAACACAGTCCATGTGTGTGATAAGGAATCATCAGTGTCAACACTCAAGAGCCCTCGCAAACATCTATTGAAGAGACTAGCAAACATTCGGTGCCGATTACCCTACCCATCAGTGAATATTGTCGAAATGGTTATCCACGAAATTTGGGCCAGACTAGATATGGGTTTGGATACATTCTGGATTGACATTATCATTGGACAGGGATGGCGTTCTGTTATGGCGTGACGTTACTCTTCTGTGTTTCTTGAGCCTCATTCGAGTTATATACCTGGAATTGTATGGGTCTTCCAGTTCGCCGATAATGGTGATATTGCCTCGCAGGAACTTCCTAATAATGAAGACAGTATTTTGGATAACAGGCTGTTCAGACATGGTACCTTCAAACACAACGGTATACTGTTGATGATCAACAGGACGATATAGCATCTAGGTCACGGCAAGCTTGAACATCAGCTACACATGCGCTGAAGTATAGGAAGAACAGGACACAAAAGATGAGCTTTTCTCCCACACCCACACGAAGTACTGTCCTGTGGTATCCCTTGAGCTCATTCAGATTGTTGTTGTCGCGTCATGACCACTTACGATTAGGTGGATCTACTGTACACTACGGAAAACTTCCATAACAAAGTTATTGCTCGACCGGCCTGAAGCCAACTTTTCTATGATACTCTCAACGGAACAGCTTCAAAGTTCCATGCAAATGACACATTGGTCCGGCCTTACTCCTACTTTATCACATTTCCGAACTGCCTCGCAAGAGAAGACACCGGCGTGACTATTCAGATTATATGCTGCGACCGTGCAGGAAATCATCCAGTCAACCAGCATGCCCTACCAACCTCGATACACCATTTATCTACAAAGCGCATTCGATGCAGCAGTTGCAATCTCCTATCGGCTAGCTTCACCAAGTTTCAGTAGACGAAATACTGTACTTTCGCTAATGGAACGCCCCCCGCACCGAACCGGGCAAGTTATTCGGACAAAGGCCTCGACGATCATCCCCCGAACAGGAAATAAAATGCAGCGCTAAAATGACAGCCTCTTTCCGAATGATTCACAGGTACCATTCCGTGCTCCACCGACACATCCATTCATCCAGCCAACAGCCACCACGGAACCCAAATCCATAATAGTACTGTATCAAAGGCAACAAACTCCTACTGTATGCATTGAAAGTAGGTCCCAACACATACAACAAGTCACTGAATCTTCCCTTCACGATCCAACAGTACCTACAGTATCAGTGTCAGTATCGGTCAATCAACCAGCACAATGGTATTCGAGCACAAAGTCCAAAACCGAAATCTACAAAATCCCAGCCATCGAACCAGGGTCACACGTCTACTTCAGTAAGGACCCAGAAAATCTCTCTACACTACAGTACAGCACAGTAGCACAGCAAATCTAATACGAACAAAAATGCAGATGACATCCTCGGCACCAACTCAAAAGACATCAAAAACCCAATCGTAGGCTCATGGTTCCGCATCGAAAAAGGCGATGAATCAACACCGCCGAAATACGACTATGATGAGACGGGCGTTGTTATTGAAGGTACAGTATATGCGTCCACCCCTCCCCCCTTAACTCCTCACATCACTGTTGGTGTTTACTCTTGCTTATATTGAATGCGGTTGTTTAGGAACGATCACATTAAAAGACGAAAACGGCACGAAAGTCGATCTCGTCGCTGGTGATACGTTTGTCATTCATAGGGGGAGTACGATTGCGTTTTCGTCGAAGGGGGAGTATGGGATTGCGTTCAAGGCTGGGAGCAGGATGAAGGCGAACCTGTAGGGTAGGTGTGTGTATGTGTGTGTCTTGGTTGGGTGGGTGATGGGCTTTTTTCGGGGGAGGTGGGTATATGTATCAATCCATCAAGCAAGCAAGCAAGCCTCGAAGTGATTTACATAAAGTACAGAGACGTACGTATAACGTGTCTCAGTCATGTACATATATATGGGGATATGTAACTTACATGTATGAATCTTTTACCCTGTATTTGTACGAAAGGACGTTAATATGCCCTGACTATATACGTACATACGTAGGTACCTACCTAGGTAGGACACCGTGAAATCCATACCAGATACCTACCTAGCTACTGTAAGCAACCATAGTGTATACATAAATCACTTACAGTACATGTGGACAGTAACACATATCTCATTTCACAAAAGGGTTCTTTCTTCATATTACTTAGAACAGACAAATATGTATAAGCGTGCAGAATGGTGAAGACCATCGTGTTTTCGCGAGGTGGTAGTGGTGGTAGTGGTATGTATAATCTAGATCTTCCATACCTCTATGTGGATGCCTCTTACTGTTAGAAACACAGAATATACAGTAGTGGCCTAGTAAATCCCTTTCTTCCTGGCTTCTTTACAGTACGTACGTACCCACTGGTAGCATCAATCTCCATCTCTATCTGCCACTGCATCCCACACATATCCCTACCATCCCCACTCCCCAACAAAACTTGACCCTTACAACCTCGCTCGGACACCCTGCTGTCTAGGACGAAGTAATCTCGCAACATCGCCAGCCGCTCTACTCCCCCTCTCGACAGCTCCATCCACAAACCCACGCCATCCATCCGCCGTATCAGCACTTGCGAAAAACACCTTCCCGTGCGGCTTCTGCAGTTCCTGGAGATACGTGCTCGTGTAGTTCGGGCCGAAGCAGGCCCAGACGCCTTTTGCGTAGGGGTCTGTGTGCCAGGGATGTGTTAAGTACGCTGTTATCTCTGGTTTTTCTTCGGTTTCTGTTGTTGTTGCTGATGGGAGCGGGAATGCAGATTTTAGGGTTGGGAGGACTGTGTCTGGAGACGCGGAGATTGCTGGGGAGGTAGAGTAGGTGGTTGTGGGAGGCGGGTTGAATGTGAATGCTATGGCGTGGGTTGCTGGTGGTTTTGCGTCGGGGGCGGTGTTGGTGCCGTTGTGGTCGGTGAAGGCGAATACGAATTTTGAGGGAGGCGCGAAACTGGCGAACCAGGGTGTTTGGGCGGGAGGGGAGACGGTGAAGTGGATTTTTGCACCGCGGTTGCCTTGTCCTATTTTTGCTGCGCGGGTGCGGAGGGGGGAAAGGGGTGGTGTGAATGTTATGTCTGATAGGCAGTTTCTGTGAAGGTGGTTAGTGATCGTTGCTATTGTTGTTATCTTGGTTGGGAGAGCAGCTTTGGGAATTGGTGGAAGGCGTGGTGATGTGATGGTGTGAGATGGGACTTACAGAGGAAGTGTGCATATGAGGCTTTCACATTGAATTTCTTTGTTGTCTTCGAGTCGGATGGTGATGCTGCTTGACGTCTGATCAATGTGCTTTACTACTGCTTTTGTTGCGATGTCGCCTAGGTAATCGTTGTATATTTCTTTTGCTAGATTTGTCATTCCACCTTTGCCGAGCTTATAAACACCACATAGCTCGAACATCTGTGCTAGAGTGTGTCCTCCTAGAGCGTACCAGCGGAGTAGTTCCACGAAGCCAATTTCGGAACAAGGTGCGCTACCAAGACTGGCTACTTGAGATTCAAATTCCTCCTTTTCCAGATCGGAGAATTGGGTAAGCTGATCAAGTCTTTGTCTTATGGTGAGGTGGTCGTAATCTTTCCAGGGTGATGGTGTTCGGTTTGAGTCGTGAGGATATGGCATTAACGAGCGAGAGGTGTGTCCATCAATTGTGAATAGTGCTTTAGCGATGGCTTCCAACATCGCGCCTGAAGCTTCACTGTCCACCTCTTTTATTCCACCTTTAGATGGTTGGAAGTAAGTTGTGCCAGGCTCTGCGATGCCGGAAGATGTCTTGAGGTTTCCATGCAAGTTGTAACGATGTAGTTCGCGATAGAAGTGCGGCTGGTTCCAGTGGACCTAATATTCTTGTGTAAGCAAGACCGCTGCCACAGCAGGTTCAGATTACAGTCTTGGGGCTTGGGACGAGAAGGATGGAGACATAACATACCCATGTACCGCCCATTTCGAACTCCTCTCCTAAAGCTTTAGCTGTCCATGTACGGCCGCCTATACGGTCTCTAGCTTCAACGATCAAGACTTTGAGCTGGCTGTTGTATTGGCAGAGGTCACGAGCCGCGACGAGGCCAGCGAATCCAGCTCCAATGACCACCACATCGTACTTTGACTTCTCGCCGAGGTTGACGGTGCTGGGAACAACTGCATCTGTTTCTAGTCCTTCAGTGCTGCCATTTGGCGTCCAGAGATAGCCTTCCCTCGTGCGCGGCATGGTCTGAATTTCGGGTATCGTTGGATGCAACGTTGAGGTCGACAAGAACAAAGAAGGGAGGATGAAGATTGCTTGTTCGTCGTTGATTGAAGTCGGTTTCTAAGTATGTGAATCACGGATTATGGTAGCATGAGAACAAGCAGCGACGCGGACATATGTCCAAAGCTCACGCGTCGCATACCTAGGTACAGTATAGCTCTCATGGTTGCCACGATTTGTGGACCGAGATCTGCTCATCTCCGACCCCATGCACCATCATCTTTCATTTCCGGGCGGAATGAGGGGAGTGCTGGGGAATTGATACAGGAGTAGCACACGAGCTATTCCTCTTTAGGCAGCACGGCGCGAGTCCCGCTGATTTTCTCGCTTCACGGTGGACCTCATGAATCTGCGGGTTCGACTCCTCCGGCTACTGGCAAGCTTGAGCCGCCTCCAGCTCTCTTATCAGTCACTAGAAAAAGTGGTAGTGTTGATGTGTAATATGGCTGATAGCATGAGATGAGCCCACTGACTCCATGAGGGCCACGGGCAGTCTCTTATTGTCCGCTTACGCTCACATGCACAATCACATGCACAATTCCCTAGAAGAGATTATACTGTACAGTATTTTGATCAGATAGTGCTAAGACTATCTGGAAGTACTCCATAGATACTTTGCATGAGCCTCTCGATCCAACGAGCCACCACCCATAATCTTGCTGTGACTTGTAGCTGCTCAGCAGAATCAGTCGTCGTACAAAGCATGTGGAAACAAGAGACACACAGTCCAGTAACTTCGTGCTATCCGCTCGCTGAACGATACAGCCGAAACTTTCGTTTATCAGCGGCTCAACCACGATCGATCTGAGTAGTGTGACACGCAATCGTAGAGACATCGCCAGTGCACTTTCACCCTGCCTACCTATTTCATGACATGACTCAGTGAACTGAAGGCTTTGGTCGTAGATGTTGTATTCAAGGAACGACTGGCCAAGTAAGAGTCCGTATGTTTGGCGGCTAGCATTGCAAGCGGACGCGATAGGTTCAATTGTTTCCAAAGTGGAACATAAGTATTCTTGCCTATAACACGTAAGAGATGACTGGGCAACTTGGTGCTGGTGCCAGATCTGGCTGGGACGAACTGGACGCGAATTTGGACATGGAGGATGAATGTTGATGGACGCTTGTGTAGGTTGTGGTAACGTGTTTTCAAGGGGATTAGGGAAGGCCAATCTACGTGAAGAGATTCATCTAGGTATGTAGGACCGGTCAGAAAGTTCCGTGTAAAGTTAACATATCGTTGTGATCTTATAATACATATTGTTTTAGAATCATCGCACCTCCCCCATCCCACCCTCGATAAGAGGACCGTTATACTGTTTCCGACCAAAAATGAAGAAATACACCACGCCGAAGAAGACCCAACCACCCAAGACTACGGTACTGTAGTTCATGTTCTGGGCGGTCACTGGCTCGTAACTAGGTAGTGTGCTGAAGATCATGGCGAATATCAGCCACGCTGCCGCGACAATGTTGACGATAAGCCCGACAGTCCCACTCATTCTGAAAACTCCGAACTTTCGGAGTTTGCGTCTGTACATAATCATGTAGACGATTGGTAACAGATAGGACAGATACATGCCGAGAATTGACATTGAGAGAATGGCGTTGAAAGCAGTGGTGTTGCCTAGATAGATGAAGCCAAGCAATGCTTGTAGAATGCTGACCAGAACAATCATGCGAACGGGTACCTTCAATTTGGTATCCACGTGAGCGTAGTAGGTCGAGAAAGGTATCGCAGAGTCTCGAGCAAAAGACCAGAACGTTCGGGAGGTTGATGTCAGTCCAGCAGCGTTGGCTGCCATGGCAATCAAAGTGATGCACACTGACATTACCGTGGCGCCGGCGTTGCTTTGAGTAACGTTGTAGAAGAGCTGGATGAATGGGAATCCTGTCGGCGTTGCCAGTAAGGTGGTCAGATCGCCTAGCGAGAACAGCAGAACGAGGCAATAGACCAAGCCCAACACGCCATTGACAAGCACGCTACCCACCATTGCGATGGGCACGTTTCTCGATGGGTTCGGCATCTCTTCTGCAAGATGGCATGCTGCATCGTAACTAATGAGCGGTCAGTACAATGTATACCTGATCTCGATTTTTCGAACATACCCGAGGAAGGGATAAACCGAGCTGAGCAAACCAACCAACCACGATACCGCGTTATTGCTCCATCCACTGCTGTTCGCGAACATGCGACGCCCATCAGCCCGGCGGCCCGCGATCTGAGGCTATGCAGGAGCTACCTGTATCTTCGAAATCAATGCCAACCCGCCCAATCTCCTACAGCAGCCGTGGCGGGGGAGGAAGGGGCCCCGAAGCTACAGTAGATACTTGTACAGTATGCGATGGGTAGCGTGTGATAATGGACTCGCTGATTCACATCGGCACCGAAGGCTTGCTGCAACGTCCTTCTATGCTTCTAGCCTTGTTCCTTGCGCTCCGCTTGCCCCAGATATGTTATTAAATCGTCCGTGATTATTTTACTACATGGGATGTTGCGTGGAACCAACACATATGCCACAGTACCAATACGGCGGAAAATGAATTTCATGATCCGGAATATATTCCGCGCCACCGGCGGCTGTGACCTCTTCCGGCAAGTTTCTCCCAAATGAACCTCCATGTCGTACAGTATGCAGATTGGACCGGGCTTGCCTTCTCCACATCCCCGGTCTAACGATCTTGTAGCCTCAAAGCCTTTTGCCACTCCTGAAGCCATTAGCGGGCCTGTCTCCGCACTCACAGCGATAACAACCCCGTCCACGAGGCCTAATCTTGAAATGACACCGCTATCGCCCAATAGACTGCCAGGAGCTTGCGTCCCCAGGGGGTTAGCTTGTCCGTACAGTAGATCGTCCAATGATGAAACATCGATAGCACTAGCAGGACAGTTGATATATGAACGGAGTCCTTCTTCTTTTCCTGACCTAACTTCGTATTTCCATCCACATCAGCAGAAATGTCGAGCGATCTTGATTCACAGCATCGATCACTCGAGACGAAAAACGGGAACACCTTTCACATGGAAGACGGGAAAAGGAGCCGCCAGGGCTCAACGCTCGAAACCGAGCAGCTCGCAGCCATGGGCTATGCTGAAGAGCTTCGGCGTGACTTCTCGGTCTGGTCGCTTGGGTCTTTGTGCCTCTGCCTGATGGCCACATGGGAGGCTCTCTCGTCTGTGGTCGCATCTGCATTGACCAACGGTGGAGCACCTTGTTTGTTTTACAACTAGTGAGTCAATACCATCCTTACGACACGATCGAAGCTAATCAGCTCCTCAGTATCATCTCTTTTATCGGAACCATTGTGGTCGCGCTTTCCTTGGGAGAGATCGCCAGTATCTATCCTACCGCTGGTGGTTGGTGTTCCACCTTTTCCCTTGACTTGAACAACAGAGACTAATCCCTGACAGGCCAGTACCATTGGGTCGCTGCTCTAGCCGCGCCCAACTTCAAGGTGACTGCGTCGTGGTTTACCGGATGGGTATCAATCGGAGGCCAGATTGTGCTCACGGCGTCAGCTGCTTTCGCTGCAGGACTTCAAATGCAAGGGCTTCTTATCCTCAACAACCCTGATTACGTACCACAGAGGTACCAAGGAATGATGTTCTATTGGTTCGTCCTTGCCTATTCAGCGGCAGTCAACATTTGGGGATCAAAAGTTCTGCCCCACACAAATCTGGCATCAGGTAAGTACCTAAGAATGACTTCCTACCAGTATTTTTTTTTTAGCTGACTCAAGCCAGGTGTCCTTCACGTCGTTGCATTTGTAGCTATTGTTATCGTCCTGGGCGTTATGGCGCCCAAGCATGACGCGTATTATGTGTTCGTGCAGTTCGAGAACAGCAGTGGATGGAGCAATAACGCGGTATCGTGGTTGGTTGGTTTGCTCAGCTCGGTTTATCCCTTCCTCGGGTATGTTCGA
>Ga0181469_100786_pt1 | contig 12063 bp, 11 predicted proteins | sample InSIn2SAF170_2_FD_119081 | JGI IMG/M metagenome (GOLD analysis project Ga0181469, IMG submission 119081) | Clean room microbial communities from NASA Spacecraft Assembly Facility at Jet Propulsion Laboratory, Pasadena, California, USA -... ... | reverse complement strand
CTTCATGCTCGGCATTTGCCGATCGCATCTTCTCGCCAGCGCGGACATAATCATGAGCCACGACGACTCGAGTCAAACGCTCTAGCTCGCCTTGTGTTTTCTGATAGTCCAACCAAGCACGTTTTTCTCCACGCAGCTTCTCCAGCTTTGGCTCTATCTCCTCTTTCAATAGAGATTCAATTTCTTGTACTTTAGTTTCCTTCTTGGCCATGGTCTTCTGGGCCTTCTCTTTACGGTCTTCGAACATTCGAGTACCTGCAGCTTCCTCAATCATCGCTAGAATCTCGGCAGGTTTCATGTTGAGGACTTTGGTTACTCGGCCCTGCATGATGATAAAGTTTGGATTGTTGATATTCAAGCCAACACTTTGGAAAAGATTCTGGACTGTGGCTTGCTGCGCTCGATGACCATTGATCAAGTATTTGCTGGTTCCGCCCATGACAATTTGCCTTGTCACGCTGATCTGGGCATACTCTTCAAAACCGATGGGACTCTTTGACGTGTCGCTGTTGTCGAACACAATGGTGACGCTTGCTTTGGTGACTCCTGCTTGACCACGCTTGTAAATCAAGTCTTGCAGATTCTGCGCGCGGACAGTTGACATATTCGTGATTCCGAGGACAAAACATATTGCATCCAGGATATTGGACTTTCCGGAACCATTGAGACCAGTTATAGCGTTGAAAGAGTCATCCCAGTTGCTGATGACTGTGCGCACGGCATACGACTTGTACCCGTCAAGGACCAGTTCGATTACCCTCATGTTGGCGTTAGGAGAGGGACGATGTCGAGGTTAATGGCGGTAAAAGTCCAGTGCGTCGTCAAAAGGTCATCATTGTAGGGCCGGGATCTACAACTCAGGTAGAGGGTGGTCGCAGTCGCGAGTAGTGGGAAGGTCGTTGTTCAGATGCGCTGTGATTGTTTGTTTACTATGTATGCACTCCCTGAAGTGGTAAGCGTAGTGGTGATTACATCAACCAATCAGTGTTACGGAAGTTCGGGGAGGTCGTCCCAAGTCTTTTCGCGAATTGATTGCATTTTGTTCGTACTCGTATTCAACAGAGCTCGATCCTTCTTCCCGCTCGACTCGAGTCATCAATTTGAACGTTGCAACCTCGGAAAGACGTATCACCCCTCACATTCATCCTGTCTGACCGATTCAGTATTTAAGGATGAACGTAACGCTTCCTCTGCGCACCTCCTCCGCGATCAAGATCCCTCTGTATCTGGCACCAGCCTTTACTACAACATCCTTCACTTCATCAGCGGCACGCTCCTTCAGCTCGACAACATGCAACCATGCGCGGCAAAGACGTGCCCCAGTCCAATCGCAACGAGCACCGAGAGACATGAATAGAAAACGAGCAGTGTCTGCTATGAGAAGTACAGGCACTCGTTGGTCATTATCTGTCGACACACACTACGAAGAACTTCCCGTGCCTCGTCCTGATAGCGAACGGCCCCTTGATGAGTTCCCAATCAACGAGAAACACGGGCTTTATGGCTTCTTCAATAAGGAAAAGCAGGTGGTGCTCCCAGATGAGGCTGAGGACACCCACGGTCGATCCTGGAAATACAGGGAACTAATGAATAAGAGCTTCGAGGAATTACATCAGTTGTATTGGGCTTGCATCCTGGAAGGAAACCGCATCGCAACAAGATATGGAGAACACAAAAGGATGAAGCTCGCCTATGGTCAACTGGAAAACAGGAATAGGGCAAACACAGTAAGTCATTTTGAACTTCAACCGTCAATGACTGGTTTTCCTGATGAAACGAATTTCACTCGCCGAAATGAGTCGAAGGACTGCTTATCCCTGAGACACATGAGATCATATTACGAAATTTCTGATACTTTCTATATGCCTCTGTCGTCTTTAGGTCAACTTTTGACTCCAACGTTAACATCATTGTACTAGGTTCAAAAAACGATGAACAACATCCGCAGTGTTCTACGCGATCGCCAATCCGCATACGATGAAGCTCAGATACTGCTCACTCAGAAGACGATCCGGGAAATGCTAGAGCCAAAAGAGAAGCTGCGTGGAGAAAAACGTGCTTGGTTGGACTATCAGAAAACACAAGGCGAGCTAGAGAATCGAGTCAAAGATTACAGTCATGAGCTTGTGAGATTAGCTACCGTGGTGGACCTGAAAAAGAGTAGTTTGATGGAGGAAGAGCAGAAAAAGAAGGACGTACTCAAGACGATCAAAGGACTGCAAACAGATGCGAGGGACCGGCAGGCTGCGTTCGAGAACATGCAATCACAATATACTTCCGCCAAGACAGAACTGGACAGTCAGCAAGCAGAAGTTGAAAAGAAGGAGGAGCTTCTGTCAACATTGCAAACAGGGGTTGCTTCACGAGAAGGTCAAGAATCTGGATATCAGGGTCAGCTATCTGAAGCTCGAGGTCGGTCGAACAATGCTACTACAGAGTTTGAGCAGGCCAAAATGAAGATTGCTCATCTTGAGAAGAGAATTAAAGAAGATGAACCACGAGCCAAGAAGGCAAAGGAGGAAAATTTCGGTTTGCTTAAAGGATTGGAGTCTCTTAAACACCAGGCACAGAAGCTGGAGCAAGAACTTTCAAAGCTTGGTTTCGAGCCTGGAAAGGAGGAAGGCATGCGCGAAAGAGAGACTACATTGAAGAAGAGTATTCGTCAGCTGCGTGAACAGGCTGATGGTCTCAAGAAGAAAGTGTCCAATGTCGACTTCAATTACAATGATCCTTCGCCGAACTTTGATCGTTCCCGAGTCAAAGGGCTGGTGGCTCAACTGTTCACACTGGACAAGGACAAAACTGTTGCTGGCACTGCTCTGGAGATATGCGCTGGTGGTCGACTCTACAATGTTGTGGTCGACACCGCTGAGACCGGTACTCAGCTACTTCAGAACGGCAAGCTCAAGAAGCGAGTCACAATTATCCCCTTGAACAAGATCTCATCTTTCCGAGCATCGGCAGAGAAGGTGGGAGCCGCTCAAAAGATTGCGCCTGGAAAGGTTGATCTTGCATTATCCTTGATTGGATATGATCACGATGTGTCTGCTGCAATGGACTATGTTTTCGGTACAACATTGATTTGTCAAGATGCGGAAACTGCGAAGAAAGTCACATTCGATCCTTCGGTACGACTGAAAAGTGTGACGCTTGAGGGTGATGTATACGATCCATCTGGTACATTGTCTGGAGGTAGTTCGCCAAACTCGAGTGGTGTTCTAGTCATCCTTGGGAAATTGAACGAAGTGACTCGAGAAATGCAGAAGCAAGAGACGGAGCTTTCAGAGCTTCAAAAAGCAATGCAAGCAGAAAGCGAGAAGTTGAAAGGTATCAAATCGAGGAAACAGGAGCTCGATCTCAAAACTCATGAGATCAAACTCGCTGAAGAGCAGATAAATGGTAATGCTGCCTCTTCTATCATCCTTGCAATCGAAGAGATGAAGTCGCAGATCAACCAGCTCAAAGACAAGATGACTACAGCGAAGGCAACACAAGCCGAAGCTGAGAAAGATATCAAGCGTATCGAGAAGGACATCACAGACTTTGGTAAAAACAAGGACGGGAAGCTGAAGGAGCTGGAAAAATCCCTCGTAGATCTCAAGAAATCCTTAGTCAAAACTTCTACTACAGCCAAAATATTGCAGAAAGAACTCCAGGATGCCCGACTCGAGTCAGAACAAGCAACCTCCGAGATCACAAGCGCTGAAGAACAACTAACCGAGATCGAAGCCAACGTGCAAGCAGCGCATATCGAGCTCGAAAACAACAAGCAAGAAGAAACACAAGTCAAAGATGCTCACGATATTGCTCTTGCTGAGCTCCAAGACGAACAAACCAAGCTATCCAGCTTCGACGATGAACTCAAAGAACTCGAACGGACCAAATCTAGCAAATCCAAACAAATAACGGAAGAGTCTCTCGAGGCTCAAAAGCTTTCCCATGCTGTGGAGAAACTTTCTAAGGACGCGGTGGCAGCGTCGCAGACAGTATCGCTTCTAGAGAAGGAGCACGATTGGATTGAAGATAACAAAGACCAGTTTGGAAGAGCTGGCACAGTATACGACTTTCAGAATCGCAACTTGTCCGAGTCTCGCGCCACCCTCAAGACAGTTTCAGAGCGTTTCGCCGGCATGAAAAAGAGGATCAATCCCAAAGTCATGCCCATGATCGATAGTGTCGAGAAAAAAGAAACGTCCCTGAAGAACATGTTAAAGACGGTGATAAGAGACAAGAAGAAGATCGAGGAGACGATCATTAGTCTAGACGAATACAAACGGGAAGCTCTCCTCAAGACGTGGCGCAAGGTAACCGAAGACTTCGGCAACATATTCTCCGACTTGCTGCCTGGAAACAACACGGCCAAACTGACACCCCTCGAAGACGACGTTTCACGAATTCAAGAAGGCCTCGAAGTCAAGGTTTGTCTCGGTAAAGTGTGGAAATCCAGTCTCACAGAGCTGTCCGGTGGACAACGATCATTGATCGCGCTGAGTCTGATCATGGCACTGTTGCAATTCAAGCCAGCGCCCATGTATATTCTGGACGAAGTTGATGCCGCGCTTGATTTGTCGCATACCCAGAATATTGGGCGTCTGATCAAGACGCGGTTTAAGGGGAGCCAGTTTATTGTGGTGAGTTTGAAGGATGGGATGTTTCAGAATGCGAATAGGGTGTTTAGGATTCGGTTCAGTGAGGGGACGAGTGTTGTTAGTATTATGCAGTGATGAGGTTGATGTTGTGGCGGGTGGTTTTATCTATGCGATGATTTGATTTTGAGCACTGGCGTTCTGGTGGAGGGACGATTACGAAGGTGTTGTGGTTATGGTGATGGTGTATAGGGACTCAATGACAGGATGTGATGCGTACTGTATAACGTGTTCATTCATCTAGCGTTGAGAGAAGCGTACTGCATGACCGATCTACCAATTCTATCCTTACTCTCCCCACCCGTCCTCACTACTGATATGATCAATCCAAGGTATAGCATGCTATGAAACACACGTAGCTTGACATCCGCTCAGCCCACAGTATATCTAGGAAAGGGCAGAAAGTCCATTGAAACGGCAGTTGTGTAACTCCCTATCTTGTCTTTTGCCATGCCTCATAGTACTCACTTCCTTAGATACACAATAGATACACATTACAAGTATCTGGAAAGGTCCATCAATTTGTAAATATGGTCGTACATCACAACTAACGGTCAACTATCAGCTCAGGTCAAGTCAGGTCAGATGGGAAGAACAGAAGCTGGAAATTGTGGACACAATCTTCGTAAGGGCTATATGCTGTCGTTCTCGTCGTGTTCAATCGGGTTTTGATGTAGAAGTTGCAGTGTGACTTGAGACAAGCAAGAGCAAGCTTTGGACCAGAGAAGTGTGAAATGCTCGCATGCATTTACTGTACATAGATTGCTTCTTTACAATCTTGTACACAACGGCCCCATCCATTCGACACTCGGTAGGTACAGTACAGTATACTCTCCATCCTTAAACTTCAGGTACAGATCATACCTCAACTAAAGTAGCGCTGACTTAGTTCAGCATCAGAACAACTTCAGTTCAGTTTCAGATAACTTTCACTCCAGTCTCTGAATTCCGCCAATTCCAGCTCTGTTCAGCCTCGCATCGCAAGCATCTGAGCTCTATGCATATACGACAACTCATGTTCCAGACTCGTCCAATCTCTCAGGCACCAAGGCTCGCCAATGACCGTTCGAGCTTCACCGTCCACGTCGATGTAATGATGCTTTATTGAAGTCAGATTACTAGTAGCGCTCACGTCAACGCCTCTTGTTCTCGCTAGGTCTAAGAGATTGTCGTAGAATTCTCGATATTTGGCGCATTGTGGATCGAGGTCTACTGCCCCAGCTGCGGTGCGAATGGCACTTTCGAACAGGTTTGTGATGCCGACACAGAGGAATTGCTTGGTGCACCCCCGGGAGTTTTCGAATTCGTGATATTTGGCCATGAAGAGAGCGTGTCTCATTCTGGTTGTGGCTGTCATGAAATTTACTTTGGCCAGGTCGGTTGTTGGAAGGCCGAACCATGGATAGTATGGTTGGTGCTGCCATAGGTATACCATTGGGTTGTACGAGGGGATAGGCACTTTGTGCCATCTCCAGTCTCGGTTTATGAAAGATGTATAGGCTTCGAAGGCATGGTAGTGGATGTTGAAGGCCGCCCGGATGGTGCTTATGCGCATTTGTAGAGTGGGATCATCCTGCCAGCCGGTCCTGCCTAGGAAGAAGACTAATGTCTCGGGACTGCGTTGGGCAAAGCTTCCATCTTGTCCTAGTTTGTCGGACATGTAGAATGAGATGCACTTGGCCTCTTCCAGCAAGCCGTCCGCCTCGAATTGAGTGATTGTGTTCCAAGTTTGCGTCACGTCTTGGTGGAAGGTTTGGAAATCGCACAGGTTGGTTGTCATAGCGACTAATTGCTCCTGGGTGTAGATGCAACAGTCTATACACTCTATCTTGGGGATATAACGTAGCATCTGCAAGACTGGCAGGATTTCTTCATGGAAAATGTTCTGATGATGCCCAGTAGCTCCAGTCCATCGAACGCATAGATACTCGAGTGGTCTTCGTTGAGTAAAGCGGTCTTTGAAACATGGTCTGAGCTTCGCGATCAATTGCATAAGAGAGTGAAAATTATAGGGGAATATTAGCCGTGTTCTGGCTTTGACAAAGTCTCGAGTATTTTGAGGTCTGGTTACCTCACGACCAAGGCCAAGTGTTAGTGTCGGTCGATTTGGTGATAAGAGGTTGGCCCGTGACTCTGGTAGCTCGTGGACATAGCTGGCAAGGTCTTCGAGCAGGCGCCTGTACCTCCTTTCGTGGGCCTTAACCTCTATCCATATGCATTTTTGAGAGATTGTATCAAGTACAGCTTGCCTCATACGACGGCTGACCAGAAAGAGTGGATTCGTGAACAATTTGGAAGTCGAGTTCTCCCATGGATCTCCATGATAGGGTCGGTTTGGAATGTCAACAGTGTATGACAGAATGATATCTGATACCTCTTGTGGGAATTGAGGCAAGCATGGAGCAGCGGCCGGGACCAGCTTAAATATCTTGCTGGGCTGGTTGCTGTCTGCACGTGCTATCTTTCTCTTGGCCATTTACGTATCTGGGCGTCTGTGAGTGTGATTGAAGGTTAGGTGGCAATCGCTTTGTACAATACATAGAATAGTTACCTCTGCAAGACCGAGGCAATGAGAGCTCATTGCTCAAAACCTTTCAACAGACTTTCCTAAATAGGCAATGATGGGTTCCCGGTGATGCTATCAGATGTCATTATCGAATCAGGACCATTGATCTTGGACCCCTGCTGCAAGGCATCGAATGACCCTGGTCGTCAGATATCGGAAAGCATGAGGACTGTACTGCATGTATTGTGTATCTAAGAAGCAAGTATTATGAGGCATAGAGAAAGACAAGATATGCGTTACGCGACTGCCATTTTCCAGCATTGGTTGCACTTCCCTTGACATGCTGTGGCAGAATCCCAAACCATAGTAGTTACGCATACTACATGTCAGATTACCTGGATCATACCAACTGGTGAGCACCTCACCAATTCGTATGTGTGTCAACATAACTTTTTCCATTATGCCTACATTTCCACTACATGTAGTATACTATATCCCATCCCGGATACTACATACATTACATACAGTAAGTAATACCCTACAACCTAGGCTGTAACTTCTTGACCGTATCCCCCAAAGCATATTCCTCCTTGAACTGGCTACTCCTAACCTTCTCACCCTGCTCCGGCGTGATAAAGATCGCTTTAGTAGCCGGATTGTATCCCAACCCACTACTCTTCGCGATCTCCTGCTCATCCATCGCCGCACCAGCATCAGTATTCTTCTTGCCATCAGCGCGCTTATACACGTTCACCACCACTGCCCCTCCCAAACCCAAATTGTGTTGCAGCGCGACATCAACCTCGTTCACGAGACGGCCATTATTAGCCCAGCCACGTAATTGCCATACTAGTTCTGCGCATTGCGCTAGACCCGTAGCACCGAGTGGGTGGCCTTTACTTATAAGCCCACCGGAGGGGTTGATAATGGGTCCTTTACCGCCGTATGTGATATCTCCTCTGCGCACCATTTCATGGGCTTTGCCCGGCTCACTGAAGCCCAGGCCATCAATGAGGATGAGTTCGTTTGTGCTGAAGCAGTCGTGGACTTCTGCTACCTTAATTTGTTTCGCACTGACTTTTGCTTCCTCGAGGGCGGCGATTGCGGCACGTTTCGTCATGTCGAATCCTACTAGGTCCATGGCTGATTTGCTGAAGAGTTGTGGGGAGTCGGTCATAAGAGATTGGCCGGCCATGAGGATTGCTTTTGATTTGAGTTCGGGGTGGGCGTCGAGGAAGGTTTGCGAGACGATTACGGCTGCGCCGGCACCGTCGGAGGTCGGGCTGCACTGGAGTTTGGTTAGGGGTGGATGGATCATGGTTGAGTTGAGGATTTCTTCGAGAGTGTAGTTTTGTTGGAATTGGGCGTAGGGGTTGCGTTGTGAGTGTTCGTGCGATATGCGGCCTATTTCGGCGAAGTCTTCTGCTTTTGCACCGTATCTGGTTTGCACGTACTGGTTAGTTGAGCTGGTCTTGGGTATATGGCTGGTGGTAGACTGGACGGATAGAGAAGCAGACTTACCGGTCCATGTATTCTCTCCCTGCGTTTCCAAACAACTGCGCATTCCTCGGCGTATCAAACTTTCCGTTAACTTCCTCCATCATAGCCTGACTCAAGGCCATAGGACTAGTTCGATCATCCCAAACACTCTTGATTGATCCAGGCTTCATCTGCTCAAATCCAATCACAAGCACAACATCCACAGCTCCATTCCTCACGAGTGTCCTCGCCATATGTAATCCTGTACTTCCCGTCGCACACGCATTGTTGGTGTTGTATATAGGGATCGTGCTCATGCCGAACTGGTAGAAGATACGTTGGCCAGATGTGGTGTCACCGTAGCAGTAGCATGCTATACCTGTTTCGACGTCATCATAGGTTATGCCGGCGTCGAGCATGGCCTTGACACCAGCTTCGTAGCCGAGTTCGGGGTATTCACGGGTGCGGCGGGGCTTGAGGAATTTGGTGAGGCCGACGCCGGCTATGTAGGCTGGTATGGTGCCGCGGGGGGCCATGGTGGGCGGTGGTGGTGGTAGTGGTGGTTAGGGAGTTATTGGGTGACTAGGCTTGTCAGTGGAGAATGGTAGGAGGATGTCTAGGGAAGTTGAGGTCGTTCGGACTTTTGCTGATATTTGTGTACGCCTTCGAGGCGGTTCTGAGACGTTTGGTCTAGCCATCTCCGCAATCTGGAGAAGTGAGCAGCCGAGGCTTGGTTTAGAAGAGTTTCGGTTGTCGGAGTTAAGCTTGGTGGTTGTGAGTTGCTGATTGGGTTACAGGTGTGTTCCAGTTTTGGTTAAGCCTCAAAGGGAGTAAGTGGATGAAAGTGATCCTGCACATCGCGTCAAGTTCTCGTGTTATGAGTATTGATTACCCGGTCATTCATCTTGTGTTAACAAGTATGTAATTCGTCAGAGCTCGTCAATGTCTGCCACACGCTTTTGTTGGAGTTGGATGTTGCAATCTGAAAATTGGTCAGACTGTCGTGTGGGCCTAGAATCCCAATGAACAAGCTATGCGCACAGTCGAAAGAGGTACACCGATTCAACACCATCAGCTCTCTAACCTACGTTCCTCCAGTGCCAGCATCTGCTTCCATATAGTTCTTTCCCTTTCATACTTTTCGGCCGCACCTGCATCAATACCATATCTGCAACTACAGTATCTCCAGGTGTCCTCCACCACCCCGAGCCGAACAGCCACCCCTCCCACATTTCTCGATCGTCCCTGACACTATTTCCTTACCTACCCCCCTGAACGAAGGCCTCCCGGTCCGTTAGATCACTGTCTGCATAGAGGCTTGTTATGCCTGCGATCGAGCATGGATCATGCGGCCAAATCTGCTTCACATCAATGATTGAAGAGACCAGAATTCCGCAAACATTCATGTTGCTTGACTGCAGTATACATGACAGCATTCTTGGGAGCAGTGGCACACGGAGATTGAGAAAGTACGGCATACGTATGTAGTCTGGAGTGCCCTCGCTGGGTAAGACACGTAGGCTTAGCGCTCGAATGCCGTACATGTTTGCGACTTCTGAGTAATGGAAACCAATATAGTGACCAGCGCCGCTTTCGGTAAAGAGCACATCGTTCTGTTGCATAGTTGTAGGCTTAAGGATGAGAAGACCAGTTGACACGATGATCGCCGGACTTAGCACAATATACGCAATGCTCGAGGACGTGCCTGCCTCATCATCGTACCTGCCTGATCATCATGCTTGCCTACCCAGTAATCATCGTGCCTGCCACGAACGACTCTGGGGAGATGTCTCAAACACGAGAACTCCGACGAGGGAAAGATAGGATTACTTTAGCAACGTACGTAGGTAGGTAAATCCTAGACTATATAGCACTAGGCTGGGTAAGTGAGTAAATATGATACTGGTTGGCTTATTGGGAAAACATCGGACGTTGACTTATATATCTCTCATCCTTTACTGCAACTTATAAGGTTACGCTACAGGCCTAACGGTAAATCGATACTGCAGCAATACTAACTATTAGGTTAAAAACGAAGCAAAGGGAATAGATAGCTATAAATTAGGTCAACGAAAGCTAGGGTTATAGCCTTGATAACCCTAATTCTTAGGTATATATTAAAAAAAACTAGTTTCAACGATACTAACCCCGATTGGATCCGAGGCTCTGGAAGGTCTACAGAGCAAGAAAAACAAAAAGTCGACACCTGCAGGATTCGAACTAAGGACTTTGTTAGTGATGGAGATGATACAGTAGGGTGTAAACCGTACCCTGCGCCCCCGAAGGGACTGCCTGAACAGCTTAAATCCATCAGAATTCATAGCAGGGCAGCGCGTTAACCACTGAATTCTATTAGTTACGAGTTCGTTGCGTTGTGAATGCAAGTCGCTCACCTCCGCCAAAGTGTCTTAAGACCTGGTCACCGTTCACTGGTGATTTGTGGTGGTTATTGGACAAACTTTGTGCTTAGTAAATATATCAACTATACACACCTGCTCATTAGTCGCCTTCTACAATGAGATGCAATATGTTCTTTTTCTTACTATATAATATAGCAGCGATGAATGTTCTTCCATCAGCGACCAACTGGCGTCCATAATTCTGGACAACATCGGAGTTCAGATGGGTCCAGGCGTCGCAGGTCATGTGAAGTGACTACAAAGACTTATGGGTTTATTGTTTAAGCACTTGCAGAGAATGCATTAATAAGGAAACGATACATGACCATCGCACCTGTCTACTCAGTCAACCTCACATCGCTCCTTCCTCTAACACCCATAACACCATGTAGAGAAGGAGCGTTGGACACACGAGACGCAGCTGTCTTGCGTAATGTACAATTGAGAGAGCATTCTGTCTACGTACATCCAATTGAGTGTATATAGTGAGATTCTTATGCCGCATTTTGAGCTCGTTTTATCTTGTGAATCCATGACTTACTTTTACCTTCACACATGTCGGAATTGTGAATCCAAGTTGTCCTGCGATGCTATGGCTACCTCTCGGCTGTCCTCCGTTGGAAAGACTTTGTAGTTGAAGTCGGTGGCATTAAAAAAAATCTCCCCTCCACGGTCTAATAATCATTAGTTTCCGTGCATGACTTCAGTAGCTGTCACATAGCATCAATATTTGACAGGCACCAGAAGACAGGAACCAACTCAGTCTGTTCATCTTGGAGCAGAGGATACTTACGTACGATATTATGAGTCGCTTCTTTCAAATACTCAAGTGCATGGAATAGCCAGGGTTGCGAAGTGTACTCGTTTGCCTTGTCATATGCCATATCCGTGGTCGTAGGAAATGTGAATGTTCTCCGGATAGCTTACTGTAGTTATTGCAGTTCGTGCAGCTACTGCCTGCTATGCTCATAAAACTGTACATTGTCCAACGTTCGACTTGTGTACTCGTATCTCACCACCTTGCCACGCATTT
>Ga0181469_100783_pt1 | contig 12098 bp, 8 predicted proteins | sample InSIn2SAF170_2_FD_119081 | JGI IMG/M metagenome (GOLD analysis project Ga0181469, IMG submission 119081) | Clean room microbial communities from NASA Spacecraft Assembly Facility at Jet Propulsion Laboratory, Pasadena, California, USA -... ... | reverse complement strand
CTTTAACAAATACTACAACTACCGCAAGTTACCAGATGCCCTATCATTCTTTAACGGGAAACGCTTTGTTCCATTTGTCGTTATCCTTCGTTCTGCAATTGTGGCTCTTATCTTGTCATTCTTATGGCCAGTAGTCCAAACAGGAATTAACAACTTTGGTATTTGGATTGCTAACTCAAAAGAGACTGCTCCAATCTTAGCACCATTTGCTTTCGGTACCTTGGAACGTCTCTTGCTTCCATTTGGTCTTCACCACATGTTGACTATCCCAATCAACTATACTCAATTGGGTGGTACTTATGAAGTGTTAACTGGTGCAGCAAAAGGCACTCAAGTATTTGGTCAAGATCCACTTTGGTTGGCTTGGATTACAGACTTAGGAAATACAAAAGTTTCTGACCCTGCTACTTACCAACACTTGTTGGATACTGTCACACCTGCTCGTTTCAAAGTGGGACAAATGATCGGTTCATTCGGTATCTTGATGGGGGTTGCCCTTGCCATTTACCGTAATGTAGACCCTGATAAGAAACACAAATACAAAGGGATGATGATTGCGACTGCTCTTGCAACCTTCCTCACAGGGGTTACAGAACCAATCGAGTACATGTTTATGTTCGTAGCAATGCCTCTTTACCTCGTTTATGCAGTGGTACAAGGTGCAGCCTTCGCGATGGCAGATATCGTCAATCTCCGTGTCCATTCATTTGGATCAATTGAGTTCTTGACTCGTACACCAATGACCATTAAAGCTGGTATTGGTATGGATATCATTAATTTCATCTGGGTAACTGTACTTTTTGCAGTGATCATGTACTTCATTGCAAACTTCATGATCCAGAAATTTAACTACGCAACTCCTGGACGTAATGGAAACTACGAACAAGCTGAGGGTGGTGCAGAAGAGTCTGAAACTTCAGGTTCAAGTAAAGTGGCTGCTGCTTCTCAAGCGGTTAACATCATTAACCTTCTTGGTGGTCGTGCCAATATCGTCGATGTAGATGCATGTATGACTCGTCTTCGTGTTACTGTTAAAGACGAAACTAAAGTCGGAACAGAAGAACAATGGAAGGCTGAAGGAGCAATGGGACTTGTCATGAAAGGACAAGGTGTCCAAGCGATTTACGGTCCAAAAGCGGACGTCTTGAAATCAGATATCCAAGATTTGTTAGACTCAGGTGAAGTGATTCCTGAAACTCTTCCAAGTCAAAAGACAGCGGTTCAACAAGCAGAAGTTGCCTTTAAAGGGGTGACGGAAGAAGTTCACTCAGTTGCTGAAGGACAAGTCATTGAATTAGAAAAAGTTCAAGATCCAGTCTTCTCACAAAAAATGATGGGTGACGGATTTGCAGTTGAACCAGCAAATGGTCAGATTGTTTCACCAGTAGCTGGTAAGGTGACAAGCGTCTTCCCTACCAAACATGCGCTTGGTTTGGTAACAGAATCTGGTCTTGAAGTCCTCGTTCATATCGGTCTTGATACTGTAAGTTTGGAAGGCAAACCTTTCACAGTGAAGGTAGAAGAAGGACAAACAGTAGCAGCGGGAGACCTATTGGTAGAAGCAGATTTGGATGCTATTCGTGAAGCTGGACGTGCAACTTCAACAGTTGTAGTCTTCACAAATGCTGCAGCTATTCAATCTGTCACTCTTACACAAACTGGTCAACTTCCAGCAGATGCTGTGGTTGCCAAGGTTGAATTATAATCTATGAGAGTCATTCCTTGTATCTATTGGATACAGGGAATTCTCTATTAGGAGAGTAGGATCATGAAATTTTTAACTTTAAACACTCATAGTTGGATGGAAGAAAATCCCCAACAAAAATTTGAGGACTTATTAAAAGACATTCTTGAAAAGCAATACGATCTGATTTGTTTCCAAGAAATTAACCAGGCCATCGAAAGTCCAGTTGTTCCTGTTAATGACTTGTACCATCCAACTCCTTCTGCGGAGCCGATCCATCAGGATCACTATGTTCGTTGTTTAGTTGAAAAATTAGAAGAAGAAGGATTGAGCTATCACTGGACTTGGGCTTATAACCATATCGGCTACGACCGTTATCATGAAGGGGTGGCGATTCTATCGCGTACCCCAATCCAGGCAAGCGAACTCTTGGTTTCAGATGCGAATGATCCAACAGATTATCATACACGACGGATTGCCATTGCAGAAACTCAAGTAGATGGGAAAGAAATTGCGGTTGCCAGTGTCCACCTGTCCTGGTGGGACAAAGGTTTCCAACAAGAGTGGGCGCGTTTAGAAGAACGCTTTAGCCAATTGCAGAAACCCTTGATTTTAGCCGGAGATTTTAATAATCCAGCTGGTCAAGAAGGTTATGAAGCCATTTTAGCGAGCCCGCTAGCTCTTCAAGATAGCTTTATTGAAGCCCGTCAGACCAAGGGGACTTACACTGTAGGTCCTGGAATTGATGGTTGGGATGATAATCAGGTACCCTTGCGGATTGATTATGTTTTCACCTCAAAAGAATGGGTTATCGAACGGCTAGAAGTTGTGTTTGATGGCTCTAGTCAGCCACTCGTCAGCGACCATTATGGTTTATCAGCTGACTTGTATTTACCATAAGATTCAAATCCCTATGCCTTCAGGAGGCTAGGGATTTTCTTTATTTCCCTTGCTTTCACTTTAGCCCTAAATATGATAGAATAAAGTATTAAGAAACGATAAGGAGGGTGTCCATGCGGTGTCCAAAATGTGGCGGAAACAAGTCTAGTGTTGTAGATAGTCGCCAGGCAGAAGATGGGAAAACGATTCGTAGAAGAAGAGAATGTGATGAATGTCATCATCGCTTTACCACTTATGAACGAGTAGAAGAGCGGACTCTTGTTGTGGTGAAAAAAGATGGCACCCGGGAACAGTTTTCTAGAGATAAAATATTTAATGGGATTATTCGATCTGCTCAGAAACGTCCCGTGTCGAGTGACGAAATTGAGGAAATTGTGGGTCGAATCGAACAAAAGATTCGTAGCCAGAGTGAAAATGAGATTCAGAGTGACTATATCGGATCGCTGGTCATGGACGAGTTAGCAGAGTTGGACGAAATTACCTATGTTCGGTTTGCGAGTGTCTATCGTAGTTTCAAGGATGTTGGTGAATTGGAAAGTCTCTTAAAACAGATTACCAAAGGAACGAAGAAGAAAAAGGAAAAATAGATGAAGCCCAATACTTCATTTTCTTTCTTGAAGAATAATTATTTAGCGCCTACAGGAGCCTCCTTTACGCACCTGTATGGACCAATATTAGGTGTTCAAGCAAGTCAATTATATACGTTTCTGCTGAGTCTCTATGATCAGGGGAAAGAAAAACGGCTGATTGCTGTCATTTTAAATCATTTGGATCTAGGTTTCGCTCATTTTCTTGAAAGTCTAGACCGCTTGATTGCCATGAATTTATTAGAGGTTTATGAAACAGAAGAAGGACTTCAGTTCCGATTTGTGCCTCCACTAGAAGCAGATCAATTTTTTGCCAATGTTGCTTATCAGAAGTTGCTAGAGAAAAAAATAGGAGAAGCAGCAGTTCGTGACTTGCTACCTGAAAAACCAGAGGGCGAGAAACGGAAGGTGAACTTTGCCTCTGTCTTTGGGATTGATGGTGTTTTGACCCCTCAGAGGAAAACATCTTCCTTCAGTTTGGAGCACTTTAAACAATTAATGGCGCGGGATGGTCTCCGTTTTGAAAACGAACAGGAGGATCTCTTGGTTCTCTATGCCATCACTGAAGAGAAGAATTGGACTTGGTATGAGACCTATCTATTGGCCAAGGAGACAGCGGCTAATTTAATCATTTCGACCAAACGGATGAGACAAAAACTGACCCAACAACCACCAGAAAAAGGTAAGGATGAGTTCACTCCGCAAGAAAAAGCCATAATCCGGGAAGCTAAAAATAAGACCAGTCGTCAATTTTTAGCAGGAATTAAAAAAGCGCGTAAGGCTGTCGTGACCCAATCTGAGCGTCAAGCGATTTCTGATTTGGCCCAGTTAGGCCTATTAGATGAAGTCATAAACGTGATCTTGTTGTTGACCTTTAATAAGGTTGCTTCTGCTAATCTCAATGAAAAATATGCCTTAAAAGTTGGGAATGATTTTGCGTATGAGGGAATTAAAACGGCTGAAGAGGCTGTCCTGAAGATCCGCCAGCGCCAAGACTCCCATACACAAAAAGCAAAAGAGAAAGCAACTAAGAGTGGACAAGCGACTGGAAAAACCAATGTTCCTAAGTGGAGTCAGCCTAACTATACCAATCAGACCAGCCAGGAAGAACAGGCTAATCTAGAACAACAAAAACGAGCCTTGCTCGAGAAATTAAATCAAGGAGGGGAGTAAATGGAGAGCGTAGGGAAAACCATGTCCCAGATGAATCGATCACAGCAGTTCAATTATGAAGAATTGGTAGCTCAAATTCTCGCCGAACCTGAGATTGCAAGCTTTATTCAAAAGGAAGCCTTGTCGGAAGCAGAAATCCGTCGCAGCATTTCCAAATTTAACCAATACATCAGTGAACGGAATCGCTTTGTCCTCGGGGATGCAGATTATATTGCAAGAGGGTATAAGCCTGTATTGGTCATGAATGAGGGCTATGCGGATGTTTCCTATGAAGAGACACCTGAGTTGATTGAGGCACAAAAACAAGCCGCTATCAATAAACGCTTGCAGCTGATCAACTTGCCAAGTACCTTGAAGGAAGCTTCCTTAGCGAAAGTCGACTTGGATGATCGGGGACGTTTTGGAGCCTTTGAAGAGTTGGCCAATTTTGTTGCTTCCTATCCTCAAGCTCGTAAAGGAATTTTTCTATACGGAGATTTCGGAGTTGGGAAAAGCTATATGATGGCAGCTCTTGCTCATGATTTGTCTGAAAAACGGCAAGCATCTTCAACTCTCTTGCATTTCCCAAGCTTTGTTATCGATGTCAAAAATGCCATTAATACAGGGCAAGTAAAAGAGATGTTGGATCAGGTCAAGAAGGCTGAAATCTTGATTCTTGATGATATTGGGGCAGAGCAAATGTCGCCTTGGGTCCGGGATGAAGTCTTGCAAGTGATTTTGCAACATCGGATGCAGGAGATTCTTCCAACCTTCTTTACTTCGAATTTCAACTTTGAAGATTTGGAACGTCATTTTGCTACATCTCGGAATGGAGATGAGACTTGGCAAGCCAAACGTGTAATGGAGCGAATCAAGTTCCTTGCTAAAGAAGTCCGCCTAGAAGGAGAAAATCGCCGATGAATACTGTTATTGATTTGATGAAATCTCATTCCTCTGTCCGTCGCTTTAAGGAGGAGGACATCAAAGAGGAAGACCTTCAAGCAATCCTAACAGCAGGACAGATGGCTTCCTCTTGGAAAAACTTCCAGTCTTATTCCATTATCTTAGTGAGAAGCCAGGAAAAGAAAGAGGCGCTCTATCAATTCGTCCCTCAGGAGGCAATTCGTCAATGCTCTGTTTTCTTACTGTTTGTAGGAGATCTTAACCGAGCTGAAAAAGGGGTTCGGATGCATACGGATCAATTCCATCCAGAAGGACCAGATAATTTATTGATTACTTCTGTAGATGCGGCCTTGGCTGGTCAGAATACCTTGCTGGCTGCTGAAAGTCTAGGCTACGGAGGAGTTATTATTGGTTTGGTTCGGTATGAAGCGGCTCAAGTGGCCAAACTATTTAACTTACCAGACTACACCTATCCTGTCTTTGGGATGGCTTTAGGAGTGCCAAATCAGAACCATCCTGTGAAGCCCCGCCTTCCTTTGGAAGCTGTTGTCTTCGAAGAAAGTTACCAGGAGCAGACTCCTGAAGTGATTGAAGCCTTTGATCGAGTACAGACTGCCTATGCTGGAGCACGGGCAACGGATACTTGGAGCCAACGCTTGGCTGCCCAATTTGGACAGGAAGAACCAGCTGCTACGGCAGAATTATTAAAGAAACACCAACTAGAAAAATAAGAGAAAAGAGGACACCATGGCTTTACCTACTGTTGCCATTGTAGGACGTCCAAATGTCGGGAAATCAACGCTCTTTAACCGGATTGCCGGTGAGCGGATTTCCATTGTCGAGGATGTCGAAGGGGTTACTCGGGACCGTATTTATGCAACGGCTGAGTGGCTCAACCACCAATTTAGTATTATTGATACTGGCGGGATTGATGACGTGGACGCACCTTTCATGGAGCAAATCAAGCACCAAGCGGAGATTGCCATGGATGAAGCAGACGTCATTGTCTTTGTCGTATCTGGAAAAGAAGGGATTACTGATGCAGATGAGTATGTTGCTCGGATGCTCTACAAGACCCACAAACCAGTCATTTTAGCGGTCAATAAAGTGGATAATCCAGAGATGCGAACTGACATCTATGATTTCTACGCTCTTGGCCTGGGAGAACCTTTGCCAGTGTCATCTGTGCACGGGATTGGTACAGGGGATGTCTTGGATGCTATTGTTGAAAACCTTCCGACGGATCGTGAACCAGAAAATCCAGATGTCATTAAGTTCAGCTTGATTGGCCGCCCAAATGTCGGAAAATCTAGTCTGATCAATGCCATCCTTGGGGAAGACCGCGTCATTGCCAGTCCTGTAGCAGGGACTACGCGGGATGCGATTGACACCCATTTCACGGATGCAGAAGGCCAAGAGTACACCATGATTGATACAGCCGGAATGCGAAAATCTGGTAAGGTCTATGAAAATACAGAGAAATATTCTGTCATGCGGGCTATGCGGGCTATCGATCGCTCGGATGTGGTCTTGATGGTCTTGAACGCAGAAGAAGGAATCCGCGAGTACGATAAGCGGATTGCCGGATTTGCCCATGAAGCTGGAAAAGGGATGATCATCGTGGTCAATAAGTGGGATACCCTTGAAAAGGATAACCACACCATGAAGCAATGGGAAGATGATATTCGAGATCAATTCCAATACTTATCTTATGCACCTATTATCTTTGTCTCTGCTTTGACCAAGCAACGCTTGCACAAGTTACCAGATATGATCAAGCAGATCAGTGAGAGCCAAAATACACGGATTCCTTCAGCTGTCTTGAACGATGTTATCATGGATGCCATTGCCATTAATCCGACACCGACAGATAAAGGAAAACGTCTAAAAATCTTCTATGCGACTCAGGTTGCTACCAAGCCACCAACCTTTGTGGTCTTTGTCAATGAAGAAGAGCTCATGCACTTCTCTTATCTTCGTTTCTTGGAAAATCAAATTCGGAAAGCCTTTGTCTTTGAAGGAACCCCAATCCATTTGATTGCTCGGAAACGGAAGTAGGTATTTATGAAAATTTTGAAACAAGGACTCATGTTGGCTGTCCCATTCGTTGTGTTTCTAGGACTAACAGCTTGTAGCATTGAAAGAGAAGAAACCTATGAGAAAAAAGATAAAGACATTCTTCTTCGAGTGACGATTCGACATAGAGCCAATCAAATGATCTCTGAAGAGTTTTGGGCTGATAATTTTAATGTAAATATTGAAGATGACTCTGAGTTCGAATATATTAAAAAAGAAATTGTTGAACCTAAAAAAGGAATTTCGGGCTATACAACAGATGTGAGTCGGACGAAAGAGGGTGGACTGATGATTCATACCAAGATCGTCTACCAAGACTTAGATATTGAAGCCTTAAATAAATCCAACGATGAGAAAAAAACGTTTGGAGAACTGGCCAACTATTCAGAACATATCAAAAATTTCAAAAAAGAAGGTTATAAGAGAGTAAAATAAAAGAGAGTGGGACAGAAATCGGTAATTCGTTAGAATTCGATTTCGTCGTCCCACCTCCGCACAGTTGAGTAGGGCTGTAAAAGCTGATGAAATCAGCGTAGTAGAGCCCACTCAACCACTGCGTCTTGCTCGACAATTCAAAGATAATTGAGAGGCTAGGACTTTTGTCCCAGCCTCTTTCTGATTGAAGATAAAGTCTTCTGAAAAACTTTCCTTAGGTGAGTACGGACGTCAGCGAACTTCTAAGAAGTTCCATGACTAATTATTGAGCCTAAGGTCTCAATAATTCCGAGTACCTGAAACATAATTGTTTCAGGTACTTCTCTCACAGCGGAAAGTTTTTCATCTTCTTAAATGACTAAAAATAAAAGTCATTTTTTTGAAAATCATCTAGCTGTTTTATGTAAAACAATAGTTTGTCTACATTTAAAAAGAAAAGTGGAGTAGGTGATAGTAAAATCAGGCATTGAATTCTTCACAATTCTTTGTCTTTTTTTTCTATTTTAGAGGGGATATGATATAATAAAGGGATAAACATAAGGTGGTAAATATGGCAAAATTAATTCCTGGGAAAATCCGTTCAGAAGGAATCCTTCTCTATGAAAACGGGAAAGTATCCCTACAGGAAATGAAGAATCAGTACCTCTATTTCAGAATTGACAATGAGTCCCTCCGCTATAGTCTAGATGATCAAGCAATTTTTTGTAGTTGTGAGTTTTTCCAGAAGAAAAAATTCTGTGTGCATTTAGCCGCAGGAGAAGCCTTTTTAAAAAATGATGAAGAAGGGAAGGAACTCTTGCTTGGTTTGGAGCAAGATGCAACAGAAAGTCAAGAAACAAAGGAAAAAGTATCTTTTGGAAGTTTGTTTTTAGATCAAGTCCTACCAAAAATTGAAAGCAAAGAAGTCCGTTTTGGTCTCTCAGCAACCGGTCATGTAGACGACTATTCCGGTCAGTTTTTGTGGACCCTTCGTATCTATCGCAGACCGGATGAGAGATCTTATGTGGTGCGGGATGTTGTAGCTTTTTTGCAAGCCATCAGAAAACAGTCCCATTTTGCGATTGGAAAAAGTTATTACGAGCCGATTTCCTACGCAGCATTTGACCCTGAAAGTCGTGCCTTAATTCGATTCTTAGAAGGCTTGTTATCGGGAGATACGGTGCATGATGCCCTCTTCTTTCCAAATGGGGGTCGTCATCTTTACTTTCCAATGAGTTTCTTTGAAGAAGCTGTGCAATTATTGATGGACCTACCGTCCTTTACCCTTGAAGTCGGACTGGATACCTATCAGGAAGTATTCTTTCAAGAACTCCAGGAAGATTCAGGCTTGTTTTCTTTCCAAGTAGTGGAAATGAAGGAGTTTATCGAACTACAGGTCCAAGTGGCTTCCTATAAAATGGTGGAAGGTCGCTTTCTTTTGGCAAATGGCCATTTTTATCAAATATCACCGCTTCAAAAGATTTTGATTGAGGCTGTGCAGAGTTTACCCCTCTCCAGTGATCAGAAAAGACATGTTCAATTTGATTTGTCTGATCAGACCAAATTAACCTATAGCTTAGAGCAATTCAGGAAAATTGGTGAGGTGAAAGCACCAAGTAATTTCTATATTCACGATTTTCAACCTCACTTTGCTTTTGATTTATCGGAGCAAGGAGAAGTGCTGCTGGATCTAGTTTTTGTCTACGAGGACCGCATCGTTCGATCTGAGAAAGAACTTAAGGATCTGCCTTATTCCAGTAATTTTGATAAGGAACGTTTGGTTTTTGAAACCATCTTGACAGCTGGCTTTACCAATCAATTTCAAACAAAACGAGCTTCTCTCCTTCCCAAGCAGATCTATCCCTTCTTTCAGCAGACCCTTCCCTTGTTTGAAGAACTGGGAGAGGTCGAAGTTTCGGATAAGTTGTTAGATCTGTATCAGGTTGAAAAGCCAAAGATTGCCATTCAAACCAGTGGTCGTCTCCTTGAGATTGGTTTTGAATTTGACTCCATTGATCCCTCTGAGGTTGAGCAAGTGATGAGTGCCTTGGTTGAGAAGAATGACTATTATATCAGTCAATCAGGAAAGGTTCTAATCTTTGATGAAGAAACCAAGCGGATCAGTCAGACTTTATTGAATCTTCGTGCAAAGAAGACAAAAACAGGTCAGTTACAAACCAATCGCATTGCAGCCTTCCAGCTCTCCCAGTTATTTGAGTCAGCTGACAATGTCCAATTTTCTGAAGAGTTTCGTCACTTCGCTCATGACTTGATTCATCCAGAACAATTTCCTTTGGGTGAGTTGCAAGTGACAGCTAAACTTCGAGATTATCAGGAAGTCGGAGTCCGCTGGCTATCCATGCTTAATCACTATGGCTTTGGGGGGATTTTGGCAGATGATATGGGACTTGGAAAGACCCTCCAGACCATTGCCTTTCTCTCAAGTGTTGCGACAGCGGATTCTAAGATTTTGATCTTAGCTCCATCTAGTCTAATCTATAATTGGAAAGAGGAGTTCGAAAAGTTTGCTCCACAAATGGAAGTGGAGGTCATCTATGGCCTCAAAGCAAGTCGCGACGAGGTGATTGCAAGCAACCCTCAGGTAGCGATTACCAGTTACGCTTCTTTCCGCCAGGACGTAGAGCAATACGAAAAAAATCAGTACCAATACTTAATCTTGGATGAAGCCCAGGTCATGAAAAATTCCCAAACCAAGATTGCCCAATATTTACGGAAATTCGATGTTCCCCATACCTTTGCTTTGTCGGGAACTCCAATAGAAAACCACGTAGAGGAACTCTGGTCGATTTTCCAAATTGTGCTTCCTGGTTTGTTTCCGGGTAAAAAAGAATTTAAACAATTGAGTCCAGAGACTATTTCTCAATACGTCAAGCCCTTTATCATGAGACGGAAAAAAAGTGAAGTCTTGCAGGAGCTTCCAGATTTGATTGAGATGACCTATAAGAATGAATTGGCTGACGATCAAAAAACGATCTATTTAGCCCAGTTGAAGCAAATGCAAGACCGCATTCTAAGCTCTTCTGAAGAGGAACTCAATCGCAGTAAGATGGAAATCTTATCTGGTTTGATGCGTCTTCGTCAGATTTGTGATACTCCATCCCTCTTTTTAGAGGACTATACTGGGGAAAGTGGGAAGCTGGATAGCCTTCGAGAATTGCTAGAGCAGATCAAAGATGGAAACCAACGAGTGTTGATCTTCTCACAATTTAGGGGCATGTTGGATATCATTGAAAAAGAGTTGGATGCTCTGAAGATGACTTCGTTTAAAATCACAGGATCTACGCCAGCTAATGAGCGCCAAGATATGACCAACGCCTTTAACTCCGGTCAAGGAGATGCCTTTCTCATTTCCTTGAAAGCAGGTGGAGTTGGCTTGAATTTGACAGGTGCTGACACGGTTATTTTAGTTGACCTATGGTGGAACCCAGCGGTAGAAGATCAAGCCATTGGCCGTGCCCATCGAATGGGACAAGATAAGAATGTTGAGGTCTACCGGATGATTACTCGAGGGACCATCGAAGAAAAAATTCAAGAGCTCCAGACTAGCAAACGTCATTTAGTTTCTACCATATTAGATGGCACCGAAACGCGCTCCAGCCTTTCTATTGAAGAAATTCGGGAAATTTTGGGTATTTCGGTAGAATAACTTGAAAAATTAAATGAATAGTTTATAATTAATGAAGTGTCGAAAGGAAGAAATAGGATGACGGATAAGCAGTTTCCTCAAGTAGCAGATGATGAATTGATGCTAACTCAAATGCCCCATATGAATTTATATGATGATGGGGACTTCATTAGTAATATTCTTGGGGACTATACAGATAAAAACTATTTAGAATGGGAGCCGATTGCTACTGGAAAGGTAGCAGAGCAACCTTATCAAAAAAATCTACAAAAATCCCTTCAAAAACCATTTGAAGTGCCTAAGTCAAGAAGGCAGCCAATGACTCCTGATTTCAAGGAGCCTGTTGATAAAAAGAGCCCGGCGAATCGCTACGCAGAAGAAGCTCGGGAAGCAGCGCGTGCTGATTTGAAAAAGAAGCGGACGGCTCCGTATTTGACGGCGGATATTGCATCTAAGCCTAATCGTAAGAAATTCACCCCTTCTTTCATGCCAAAAGTGAAGCCAACAGCTCCTTTTCAAAAAGAAAATCCAGGTGAATTGATCAAATATGGCGAGCGACTGAAACAAGAGCAATTGATCCTTTTAGAAGGGGCTGAGGAACTTCCAGTTCAAGAACCCCATCAAGAAGAGAAACCGAAAAAAAATAATTATGATTTCTTGAAAAAGAGTCAAATCTATAACAAGGATCAACAGAACATTCCAACGAGACCTATTAAACAAGAACTCAATGTGACCA
>Ga0181469_100661_pt1 | contig 12098 bp, 10 predicted proteins | sample InSIn2SAF170_2_FD_119081 | JGI IMG/M metagenome (GOLD analysis project Ga0181469, IMG submission 119081) | Clean room microbial communities from NASA Spacecraft Assembly Facility at Jet Propulsion Laboratory, Pasadena, California, USA -... ... | reverse complement strand
TTGATATAGACTACCTTTTGAAGTTTACCTTGAAGAATGTTGTCAAGTTATTTAGTTTTGAACAGCCTCATGTCATATGGAAGAGTAATTTGAAAGGAAAAAAAACTCAAGGAAGTTAAATTTTGGCCTTAAACCATATTTTTGAAATTACACAGCAGTTTTGTAGCATGCTATGAAACTGCTGTAGGTGATGCTTAATACACAACAGTTTCATAGTGCGCTACGAAACTGCTGTAGCTGCATATAATGATTTTGTGGGCCAATTTTGAGAAGATAAAAGAAATATTTCTAAATATGCGCAGCTGAAAAGGATCATTTACAAAGTGTAAATATCCAGCAAGGGAAAAACAAGTAGAGGAAGGACATCTTTGAACTCTAAGCTATATGTTATAAAGATGGTCATTATTTCATAGCTAGTATTGTTCATGATGCCTTAGGCAGCATTAAAGGAGTTATTTGTCTTAATGAAAGTGTAGGATCAGAGTCTATGGTTGATTTAATGCATTTTATGTGATTAAAGAGACAACATGGTCAGCAGAAGGATTCGAAGACAAGAATAACAATGAAACTCTAAAAAAGGAGGAACTTTGTCTCCTTGTTTTTACTAGTCAACTTCTAGAAGCGTTCCTGAGCAGCTGAGAACTAAATTTTGAAAAGAGAAAGAGGTTTTCATTCCTAAGATACTGAAATACAGAAACCTCTTCCATTTTCTTCAAATCCATTATGATCTTGGAGAAATGGATGACCAAACTTGCACTACGAAGCTGCTGTAGGTGCAATTTTTCACAAACCATATTTCCCCTGTTTTACACATGTTTTTCAAAGAAATATTTTGGGTAGTAGGAAAGGTATTTCAAAAAAAAAAGAGAGGTTTTTGTTCAGCACAGATTAGTTCACAAAAGCCTCCTTCATTTTTTCAAAATACATTTTTGATGAGAAGATAGGAGCTCTGTCCCAACACCTATTTTTCAGCCAAGAACAAAGCAAGGAACAGTCTCCTAGTTTCTAGGGACAGTAAAAGGATGAGTCATCAAGGGCCAGCTGGAGGGTTATGAGCACCATAAAATTCGAATTCAAGGAGTTATAGGTGTCAAAAGGAATGTTTAATTCCTAGATAAGGTTGTTTTAATCATAATTAGGAGTTACACTCTTAATTGTTTTAGGTCTCTAGAATTGCTAGTTAACAGTCCGTTATATTAAATAGTTGGTTTTAAGTGTCAATAGGTGTCAGGTCAGGTAGAATTCGAATTCTCCTCATCCTAGAGGAAGGAATATAAGTCATGTAATAAACTCTATATAAGGGAGAAGGTGTAAGGCACCAAACGTTGGAAATTTTCAGAGAAACACTCATATTGTGTCATTGTAGAGGATCATGTTTATATGAATACAGACTTTGGCTTTACTTCTCAGGATTAAGAAATATTTCAATGGTGGCTTGTTTTATGTTTGTCCTTATTTCCTTATTTGAAGTAGTATGAATGCATGGTACTTAGAATTCATTGACATGCTCTAACTTCCTTCATGCATTTATAGACTGTGTTTCTTACTTGTCTCTATGTGTTAATTGATATGTTGAACTCCAGATGCCATGATTTCCATGTAAATTTAATATAATTGTTATACTAAAGCCTTTCTTGACTCCATAAGCCCAATGGATGTTTACTGATCATGTTCAACCATTCATATTTTTCACTTGTTTCATAGAGTTAGCCATCTAATCTTTATCAAAATCTTTAACCTAGTGAGAGAGCCCTCTCAGGTTGAGGAGGCTAAGCCTCAGCCAAAAGTTGGTTTGAAAGAGTTACACAAGGTCTCCCTGATCAGCAGCCTATCAGGGCTAGGTTTTGTGATAACATAAGTTATGTTTTCTAGGCACTACAACAAGCTTAGTTTCCAAAAAAGTATTAAGAATCTCTATGACTGTTCCTCTATAGTATCCTAATCTAGGATCCATAGTAAGGTACTTACCTTTGATCTGATTAACGATTGATTCTGAATCACCTATGACAGAAACTCTAATTGCTCCTAATATTTTGACAAGTTTAAGTCCTAGAAAAAGAGCTTCATACTCTACCATATTATTGGTGCACTTAAAATTTAGCTTATAGGCATGGCCTTCAGCATGGTCGTTTTCTAAGTTGTGCACCCAAACTCTTGCCCCTGCCCCTATTTTGTTGATTGAACCATCAAAATCTAAATGCCATAGAATTTCATGCACATAATTAGTGTCAGGGGTGGTCAGAATTTGTTTAACTGGGGGATTTAGTTTTTTGTTCTCATATGGTTTTTCTTTATTATTTGATTTGTCATTTGTATCTAAGATTTCCTGAATCTGAACATTTGATTTTCCTCTTTTAATTTATTTTGGTTCTGCTGCTAAAACTTGTTCAGTATTGGCAGGATTGGTTTCAGCATTTAAAGAATAAATGAATCCATATCAGAGTGTACTGAGTAGATGGGGAAATTTTGTGATTTCTGCTGACTACTTACTATGTATTTCATCATTGTTTCTCTGTATAGCTTCTTAGGTTGGCTGAAAACCGAGATAGTAGTATAAGACATGTCCAGTTGAAGTGATCCCTAAAGCTTTGCACCCTAGGACCTGAATAATAACATTCCATATTTCGGTGGTATATCTGCTACTACTATATCCATTAGAATTGTTTTTGCAGGATATTGAACTAAAGAAACACACAAGTCTTTTATCAACCCTAAACATCTCACCTGACTAGAATCAAAAGAAAAGAGGTCTTTGTACGATTGGGTGATGTCTAGGTCTAATTTCTCGATAACAGACTTGGGCATTAGGTTATGAGATGCCCCAGAGTCAAACATGGCATTATGAAGGATTTTATCATGTATATTCAAGCTCACATAAAAGGGAGGAATACTTCCTTCTAAATGTTTCCCATTCACTTCAGGGCCAAAGATTAATTCTGGTTGATCATCAAAAACATTAATAGAGTCTTCAGTTCCAGTTATTTTGACTTCGATAGGCATCATGTTTAGCTAATTTAGACAACAGAACAACTATCCTTAGTTTGCCTACTTCAGTTTCAAGATTGAAGGGTTTTTTGGTTTGGGATTTTATGTTTCGAACAACGGGATTCTCTCTGTTTTCTGTATTTTCTGTGTTTTTCTCATTTTCAGGAGTGGGGTTAAAATTTACATTTTCTCCTAAATTGTTGTCTGTAGGTTCTTCTACAGTTCCCTTAGAAGTAAGGGGAGTGGAAGAGTCTCTATTATTTGGTTGATTGTTAGACACATCTACTATTATTGGATTAGGTGGGTTATTATTTGACCTAGACAAAATTTGTACAGGGGTAGTAGCTGCTTTACCTTTGATAGGTTGTTTCAGAGCTTTCTATTTGTTGACTTCAGGAACATCAATTCTTCTACTCCTTAAGTTATACTGCTTGTGTACTTCATAGATGGCTGTGTCGTATCCCTCCTTAAAGTCAAATGATTCTCCTGACTGAGTTTGAAATTGTTTGAGAATGTGAGCCTCTTGATCATCTTGAGTTAGGAAAACTTCTCCTTCGTTGTTAAGTCCCATCAGATTTATCTGAGTATCTTCCGGGGGACCCTCAAAGGTGGAAGCTTCTATGTAATTCTCCTAGAAAGGGGGTCTAATGTTTTGATTTGGACCAGTTTTTCTAGGGTTCTGGTTTTGGTTTTTTCGGAAATTAGGATTCCTCCTTGTGTTGGCTGTCTTACCATCCCAAGGGGATTTTCTTTCTATTGTTTCCACTCTGTCTCCTAGTCTTTTCATCCCTTTAATTATAGCATCCAGTTTCTGTTCAACAAGTGAAGTTTGTTCTTTCACTGGTATCCTTCTTTCACTTCTAACCTTGGCTCGTTTAGACATCAGGTTGGCTTCAACACTGACATCTATAATTTGCATCTCTTCCAAAGTTCTAGGGGCTTGTTCCCTTAGCTGAAAGGCCATATCAGAATCAAATCCATCTGGGAATTTGATTAGGGCCAAATCAGGTGGGGGTCTGAGGTTTTGAGGAATGGCATTGTAGACAATGTTGAACTTAGTGCAGTAATCCTGCACAGTTTCTTGCGTTCCTCTCTTAAGGTTTTCTTACTTAGATAAGATCTGCAAATGATCTTTCTTCTTCTTCCAACGATTCAAGAATTGTGTATAAAGAGTTTCTAGGCTATCTATGTTATTTGCTCTTAGAGCCCTAAACCAGGTTTTGACTTCCCTAGTTAGGCTCTGAACAAATATCCTCATTCTTATATCATCAGCATCTATCTCATATATTTCAAAGTAGTCAGTCATTGTCTTGGTATGTTGTTGAGTTATGTAGGTACCCGTACCATCGAATGGAGTGATTCTACTTTGATAGTCTTAAGGCATGGCACCTATATTGACTGGTAGAACTAGGGGGGTATACCTGTTTGCCATGGTTGTAGGTAATGATGGAACAACAGGTGGGGTAGGGGTAACAATGGGAATTTGGGTTGTAGATGGAGGGGTAGAAGGAGGGGTTTGTAGTGGGGTGGTTTGGGGTTGAAATATATGAGGAAATGGTGTAGAACTTGTAGAAGCAACAATTATTGTAGAGGGATCAGGTGTTCCTTCAGAAGTAAGATCAGATTGTATGGAGTTCTGCAAATGTCTGTCAATTGAAAAACTAACAGCTTCGAATTGTAATTCTTTGATGAATATTGGATTTGGGATTAGGTCAATCAATTCAGAGTCTGAAGATGTTCTAAACAAAGAAGCCTCAAATCACTCATCAAAGGGTTCATCCTCAAGATAAATCCACCTAACAGGACAATATCTTGATGTGTAGGTGGGCCGAGAACTAGCAGTACTTTCTTGACTTTCTTGTCTCCTAAAAATTATAGGGATCAGATTGGGGTTCTCAAACAGTGGTGGTGGATTTGGATCAGGGTTTGCTCTAGTGTAACGGGTCCTTTCTGAAGCTAGATTTCTTGGTTTTGATTTTCTAAATTAATGCCAACAACAACTTCTGTGATTTCTTTAAGATGCTTCATATTTGAATTCAAACATTCCTAAGGATTTGTTTAACTAAGGAACTAGTTCATGTTCAGTTCATAAACTAAACCGGAGATAGACTGAAGCATCATTCATCTACTTATGCACATGCAGAGCAAGAGCAGTTCGAAGGCTACCTGGCTAACTTCAGGCTCCGTCTGTAGTTCATAAAGTAAACATTAATAACAATAAATTTTTGTCCCCAGTGGAGTCACCACTATGTTATCACTCAGATTTTCCTAGAAGTTGTAAGAAGAGGAAAGCGATCCGAGGTAACCACACACCAACTTTTGGGTACAGAATCTAGCCAATCTGTACCTAGAGACGGCTCTCTCTTTAAGATTTAGCTTTGTTTTACAGGATTTTAGGCTATTTATTAGAGCTTTGGGATTTTGATTGAGTTTGTTGGTAAAATTCAATAGCAAATGGGTATAACTGAATATTTCAGGCCATTGGGCTAATGGAGTCAAAAGAAGATGGCTCAACTGGATTTGGTTTCTTAGCAAATGATGGCCTCAAAGGAAAATATAGCTAAACAGGGAGCAAATGATGACTTGAAAGGATGAGATGGGCTCAAAAGTGAAGAAGGGAAATTAAGGATCCTTCCACATGTTTTGAGAAGAGGGAATTTGGATGATCACCAATAAAAAGCAATTAAGGATTTCTTACTAAATGACTTAAATAATAAACTAAGAAGTAGGAGCAATTAAGATTTCCTTGCTTATTATAGCTTAGAGGAAAACATTAAGAATAAAAACGATTGAAAACAGATTGCACTTAAGCACTTTCTGAGTTAAGCTTTTTCGTTTTAATATTCAGATGTGGAACATAATTGAAATATTTAAACAGGAAAAGAATAACACGAGTTATAAAATACTTATTTGTCCGATGTATTGCACTTGAATCTTGTGAAAAGTCCTTTACATCAATTCTACATCCTACCAGCCATGCAAGGTTTGGTCCAACAACACTTTATTCCAAAGTAATCAGTTTTACAGCAATGTCTAAAAATCCACCCTCAATACTCTGAATGAGGGAGTATTTATACAAAAAGTTTACAATAAAATATCTCGTAACAAAGTGAGATGTATTCTAGGGTGATTAACTATAAGTTATATGAAAGTAGAGACAGATGGTCTCGTAGATAGAAGATAAAGTAAACTGATGGTTTGCTGTCCCTGCTTTTGTGAGTGTGCTGGAGGTAGGCCCTAAGATGAGGCATCTTGCTGTCTTCCTTGTAAATCTGTGCTGGCTGTTTTGATTTTTACTTTCTCACTGATACACTTTGACCTATTCTGATACTTGTTACCTGTTAGATCTTTGTTCACCCACTTTTACCCTCATTGACTGTAGTAGTAATGCAAATTCATTTTTTCACCGAGGATAAATTTACAAAATATCTAGCATTTCTGCCCACCATTTTTCCCGCGGTATTCTGGTCCTTTGGAGTTTCCTAAGGATTTCATCAGTCTTAGTGTACTTGAAAAAAGTAGGCTAGATTGGAAACAAATGCCTTAACTCATGCTCAACATAGAAAAGGTTCTCTAGACTGTCGTAAAGAACTCTGCCTGTAGGCAATGCCTTTGGTGCTGATGTGCTAGTTTATGAACTTGTCTGATTATTTTCATATTGATCCAACTTATCAACATAATCTATATGCATCATTAATTTATCATTGATAACTAAAGGACTGAGTAGCCCTTTGTTCTACAAAATATTAAACTTCTCCATGAAAGCATTGATCTCCTCCTGCATATTTTGGCATCTTCTTTCCAAATTCTGCATTAGAGACCTTTTAGTCAATACCTTCTTAACTTCCAAAATAGTCCCTGTTTTGTCTTCAATGCCAATTTCTTCCAGCTTATACTTGTTCTTACTATTCAAAAAATTTATAAGCTTGGTGGCTTCTTCAGGCATCCTGCATAATTCTTCCTTTGTCCTTCGAATTTCTTCTAGTGCTACCTTTACTACATCAATCTGTTCAAATATTATCTATATTGAGGGCCAAACATCATTTACTACCTGAGTGATGTTGGTCCAAAGAATATTCTTGATGTCTGCCAAGGACTTCTCAAATGTGAGGTATTTTTCTAATGATTTCAACCTTTGTTCTAACCCTTTATTTTCGCTCACCTTTTCTGCAAAATTTATCTTTGAAAGGTCATAGTTTTGTTCTAAGGTAACATATTTTTCTTTTACCTTTTGCAACTCTGAAACTTGGAGCTTTATCTCCTCCATTGATTTTATCAATTCCTCTGTACTTAGATATGAAGTTCTTGCTGGTGCTCTTCCTGTACCTGCACCTGTGACTGCTTTAGCTGTGGCCATGGGGACATTGGGTACCAAAGCTATTGCCAGTGTTGAAGGGACTACAGTGGAGATGACCGGTATCACATTTGGTAGTTGGGAGGTCGACTCTCCCTGCTCACTTTTAAGTGATCTTTCTAGTTCTTGCTTGGTCTCATTCAGTCGTTCATTAAGCTTTAGGAGCAAGTCCATAAGCTCCTCTTCAGACTTCTTCTGAATAATTTATGTAGTTTGTGGATGTCTGGATGGGGGTAACTTTAGCTACTTTCTTAAGGCAGCTATGTCTTCATCTTTTTTCTTTCTTAAGGCTTCTGCAGCCTTTACATCTTTTGGATTATGTCCTAATCCAATTACTAACTCTTCCAAAGATTTAATTCTATTATCCTTAGCCTGTGAGGAGGATCTCTCCAGTTGTAATTGAGCAGTTGTATTTTTTAGAGAATTCTCTAATCTTTGGGCCATCATGGCCTTACCTGTCAAGGTTGAATATATCATTTCTCCTGTTTGCCTGTGTAGCTCAATTTGATCCAAGGGATGAATTTCTTTGGCCATGACCTCAAAACTAGTTTGAAGATAATCTGCAGCTGTTTGAGGCTTCTGCACTTTGGGTTTGAAAAGGCTCACTTCTATCTTGCCCTCCTTGATGTCATAGGCTGACATCAACCTATTCTGATTAGTAGGAGCCATTTTCAAGTATTGATTGTAGACCTGGATTCTTAATGGCTCATTCCTAGATTTTATATCTTTGAATTTCTTCTTAAAATCCAGATTCTGATTTCTTGGGGGCTTAAAGGATGATATTTCTATGCTCTGTTGTCTTTTCAGCTCCTGCCTCTATGAGCTAGAAGGTGTCCCACTTGCTGGCAAAGTCTGGTGACTGTCGACACCATCTCTTCTTTGGCTGTCACTGGTTTCTTCAAAAATTTCCTCTTTTGAATGAGGATTTAACCTTTTCCTTTTAGCACCAGGTTGGCCTGATAAGCCACTGGCAGGGGTAGCTACTTCCATGTCTCTCTTCTTGTTCCCTTCCTCATTTAGAGGGGTCTGCAAGATTGGGGGTTCTTTCACATTGACTTGAGGTGGGGGAGCCTGTGTTTAAGCTTGCTCTTGAGAAGTTTCAGGCTGCTTAGACATGACTGATTGTTCTGTTGCTTGGGTGCTAGTCTCTGGTCCCTTTCCCTTGGATGTCCCTAAGAATGGTGTGCCAGTATCCTGTGAGTGCCTCTGAGAGGTTTCAGCTGTACAGGCACTGATCTCTGATGCTGACCTTTGAGATATTTCAAACTGTACCTGTCCAAAAGAATCTAGGTCAAGTGTTTTTTCAAGATCCTTCATTACTGTTACACAGTATTTTGTCACCATCCCTGTTACCCCTTCTCCCATGCATTGGAGGACCTATTCCGGGACCTGTGAGAAGTGACATAACCTGGAAACACCTGCATTGTATCCCCTTGAGTATGTACTTCATGTGCCCTGAAGACACCTTCTGCAAAATACCCATAAATGTAGCCCTTTTTCCATTGGCGCTGTTCCATAGTGTATCACTCACGCCAATGGGGGAAATCCTCCAAAGAGGGCGCGCCAGCTGGCGCTCTGTGTCAGAGTCACACTAGCGCCAACCCAGTTGGGTAAAGTTTTTAACAAACAAACTTCCGAAGGTTCCTTCTAACCTATCCATGAACTGATTCCAGTTTGAATTAGTTCAGTTGGGCTTCGTATCTCCCAAGGAGGGAAGTAGTTCTCCACCTCTCATGGAAGCTTCCTAATGATAAGGACAATCCTTTGAATCTGGTGGATGGTCTTATCTACTCCTCCTACCTCTATATAAGCTTGTTCTTTTCCCTTTGACAAGCTAGTTAGTAATTCTACTTTTCAAGCTCCCAAATCTAAGTCCCAAAGTCTGAGAATTTCTAAGCTCATGTTACAAGAGGCCTTGTTCACCCCCATAAGGCTATATCTTTAAGGAGGAGATCCATGTCCAAGTAATCAAGGAGAGAGAGGCTTGTTCCCTATCCCCTACAAGCTTTGCAAGGCATGTGTTGCTGATCACCCAGCCAAAGGAGGATTTGACGTCAGAATTTGGTTGTATTCTCTTTTGTTTATCAATAATAATAGACGACTATCATTATGGTTCCACTCATGTGTCTTTATAGTGATGTTTGAGTTGTATCCTTTCTGACTGATACATAGTTGCATTTCTTGGATTTTATGCTTGTATTTGTCTTATTCTTTGCATGTGCAGGTGTCTGTTCACGAGGATCGTGAGGATTGTGACCAGTTGAAGCGAAAGAACGAAAGCAACGACCCTTCTACGAATACTAGCGTTGGATTCGAGGTAGGATCTCATCATTGGCCTTTACTTTGCAATTAGGAACCTGCGTGTTAGCATTGTTGGATTGTTGCTAGACCCCATTTAGGCTAGTGGGATTGCCTCTGCCCGCAGAGGGGATTTACTTGTACAACAATTTGGCAACTCCGTTGGGGAGTTGGCTTTTGCCTTGTTTGTTTATCTTGTCTTGTTGTTTGATTTGTAAACTTTAGACGAAGCCTGAAGTCTGGCCAGATAGCCTTCGAAACGCTATTTCTCTGCATTAGCGAAGTAGATCAATGCCACTTCAGTCCATCTTCGGTTTGGTTTACGAACTGAACGGCTTGAAACTTGCCTTGTTTCTTGGTTGTTTCTTGGTTTCTCCTGCTTGGTTAGCCTTCTGGGTTGAGGCCTTATGTTGCTTCTTTCCCTTTGGTGTACCTGGGTACTGTTGACTTAGCCTTGGCTCGTTTTTTATTTATTTTTCCATAGCAAACTCGGCTGGCGCTCTTTTATAGCGTTACAGTCGTACCCGTTGGCGCCAGTTGCTCATTGACAACCCGCGCCAATCCCTGAAAGGCGCTAGTTGCAGCCTGACAGTTGCGCCAGGCCTGGGAACTTTTGAAGTTTGCTTGGTTTTGAGCCTCCTGAGCTTGGTTTTTGTTCTGGGTACCTTTTTTCGACTGCTTGAGTGTGGTGGAGTCTTGTTTGACTGGTTTTGAATCTCTTTTTTGAGAAATTCTTAATTTGATTTCCTTTGGTCATTACTTGGAGGTTTGTCTCAGTCTTTTCACAATTGTGTCTGAGTGTTAATCGCCTTTGAGTGTTTTTATTTTTTTATCTTTGGAACTCTCACCCAATTCTCTTGATTTGCACTTGATTGGTTCTTAGATTACATTAGAATCATCTTGTGTTTGAGAATTCTCTTGCATAGATCACACTTGCATAATTAGAATTTTCATTTGTGCATAGATTACATTTGCATACTTTTCAAGTGAATTGTGCATAGATTACAATTGCATAGATTACCTTTACCCTTTGGGTGTTTTCCTTTTTCTATCGATTTCACATTTCTAGCCCTAGGGCATCTAGTGGCATTGTGTGTCGAGCCTCCCTTAGGAGTTTTGGTCTTCTATTGGTCCAGTCGACTCTTTTGTTTGCTCCCTTACACTTGTTTGGTAGTTGTGAATCATTTTGTTGCGTTATTTGGGTGATTTGCTTCGTCTTCACTTGAATTCCGCTTCGTCTCACTTTGAGCCCAGATTACACGGCTCATTGTTGTCTTTGGGATATTTTTGGTTCTTTAGATGTTTGATTTGCTGATTTGAGGAACTGAACGTGGTTGTATTGCAAAGAATTTGTTTGTGTTATTTCTCAAAAGTTCTTTAGTGCATTTTTACATTATTGAAAAGAAAAAATCTCTTTTTCTTTGTATTAGTTAATGAGAATTAGAACTTTTCATTTTGATTAGTGATTTAGTGATCTTAAAGAAAAGTTTATTAATTTGCATTAGCTGCATTAGGGAAGCTCTTTGTTGTTTTGTGATTGTTTCGTTTGCATGAAAGCCCTTCAACTTTCTTGTAATTAGCATTCATCGAATGGAATGACATGTTTTGGCATATAGATTGCATTTAGGGATTTTGAGAGATCACATACGGTAGGACCTTAAAACCGAAACTTAACTCAAGATCAACTTTAAAATAAATTGAATAAACCTAAAAACGCATTGGAACATAACGCTCACATTCTAGAGGTCTAGGCTAGAGACGTGCTCCGGCGTCGTTAAACCTAGTCACTTTTGTTTCCACTTAAGGTTGGGTGATTCCTCCTTTTGTGACTCAACTGTGGTCTAGTACGGGCTTGTGCTCCCATGTACCATCAAGTATATAGGGAGACTCCACTAGGTTATCATCCTTGATCCACAGGAAGCCGTGTCTGCCGCCTTACAGCCCGTAACGCACCGAACACATCATTCGGGAAGATTGACTGTCGTACGGAAAGTCCTTGGTTTTCATATGATTGCTAAGGTGTATATGCAGTTTTACGGATTGTCTGGTAAACCCCTTGCCTAGTTCTCCAGAGTAGTCACTTTTTGATCCTTTTCGGACTCCTTAAAAGAAAAGGCTCACTTGAGCATTTGTCACTTCGGGCTCATTAAACATTCGAAGGCGACTAGAGTCATCTTTTTGTCCTTTTCTCGACTCTTTAAAAATGAAAAGGTCAAGTTATGTCCTTGTGTCTTAAAATTAAATTACCCACGATCACATGCCCTGTTAGATTCTGTTTGTTGGCCATTTGATTGTGTGTCTTGGCTCTTTTTCAGCCCCGTGTGTGATTTTTAGTTTTTGATGGCAACAGTTAACCTAGGAAGGGACAACGTTGCCATGTAAGGAGCACCAACATTCCCAAAAGGAGGAAAATGACCTGGATTCCCTTCAGAGGGGATTCCTGGGTTGGTGAACTCTAGAA
>Ga0181469_100590_pt2 | contig 12140 bp, 4 predicted proteins | sample InSIn2SAF170_2_FD_119081 | JGI IMG/M metagenome (GOLD analysis project Ga0181469, IMG submission 119081) | Clean room microbial communities from NASA Spacecraft Assembly Facility at Jet Propulsion Laboratory, Pasadena, California, USA -... ... | reverse complement strand
CCATGGATCACAGACGGTATCTCCCCATGGCCTTTCGCCTCTGAAAGCGTCCTTCCTTCTCAATGCCCGGGCATCCATCCAATGCATTCTTTTCGATCTTGTACTAAGTACACTGAACACCAACCCAATCTCGATGAAACGAAAAGCAACTACATCCCTCTATTCCTGACGTGAACGGTCATTCTTAATAATGAAATAACGATTTTCAACCTCGAATCAAAACTTTTCTACGCTTTCTTCTCTTATGAAATTTCTAGTTAGATCGAGGGCGGTACACTTCTGTCCTGGTTCCAGAGGCCTGGAAGAAAGGAGTTCAGTTCCTGGCTCGGTGGAAAGGAGTGCAATAGATGTTCCGCGAAGGTCACTGGGAGTGGAATACCTAGCCGGGCAGGGGAAACAGAATCTGGAGAAGATAGATCAAGAGCATTGGGACTTTACCCTGGAGGTGGCGCTTCATTCGCTGTTGCTGGAGTCGAATCGAGGGCATGAGATGTCATTGACTGGTGATGGCTCGGGAATGGATAGAAATGGTGCTTTGGAGCCACAGACAGATTAGATTACCTTTATGTCCCTTCGAGTCTGGGTCCTAGAGAATAGATAGATGTAGAGCGGAGGCATTCAGAGTAGAAGGGCCGGGACTTGGGTTCATGGAATAGATTTCCATTGACTGGCAGGTCGTATCGAAGCTATTCTCTTCTCTTGTCTATCCCCTATCGACGGTTCTAATGCCGCTTAGCAGCATACTCGCTTCCTTTGCTCCGCTCGTCCGTACCGGAGGCGGGAGAAACAAATAGAGATGGAGCTGGGGATTCGGATGATAGAGATGAAACTGTACCTGGCAATCGGGATTAAAATGATGCTTCTCACCTTCCATTCCCTGGGACTAGATAGCCATAAATGGGCATGCAGCCATAGAAGCTCCGGTGCAGCAGCTCTCTAGCTGCATTGAACCCTCGAAGTGAATACCTCTCCTCGATCCATCAAAAGGAAGCGATGCCATTCGACCCTTCACCAAAGCCACTAAGCCTTGTGTCTCTTCCTCTCCTGGATCCAATGAGCTAGCATCAACCTGATAAGCTTCTGCTGGTCTCGACTCAATTCCCTTCCTGAATCCCGATCTGTTGGGCGATTCGAGCGAGTAGGCCCCGGCGGAGCCCGCAGCCTTTCATTAAGCCGCCCTCAACATCTGAGATACCGAATCCAAGTGATCGCCTCTGCAGGTCTATCATCCGCTTCGCTTCCCTGGCTGCATGCCTGCCTTATCTCTCTCTCGCTCTCCATTCAACTACCAGACAAGCCGGAGGAAGGAAATAAAGTACTTACCTTCTTCTCCCTATGGTCGAGCCAGCCTAACTTCGGTCTGAAAAAAGGAGTTCCGCCAATGTGCGGATTGGAAGTGTATTGGAAGTGTTAAGCATATAGCAAGCATATAGCTAGCGCACTTGTCTTGTAGTCGGCAATCCACCTAAGAGCTGGAACCTACTTAGGAACGTTGGGCTTTTCAACGCTTAAGGCTGGCCAACAAGGTACCATGGTTCTACTATGCCACGGGGGTGACCTACCTAAACAAGTCATTTTTGGACTCAGTATGTTTGGGGCCCTGGTTGGTCGATCTTTACACTTGAAAGAAGCGCAGCAACTATTACGTACGCAATAACAAGATGAAACTATAAATTGAATCATTTGGGCACACAAGGTCAGCCACCTTGCCTGGACTGGAGGTGTACGATCTATACTTTATTAATTATTTAATTACTTCAATTGAGTCGGGCAAAGAGTAAGGAATCACCCCATCTTTCGAAAAAGGGGGGAAAGTGGAACTCAAATGGCCCGATCCGACTACAATGGGAGAGGGAGTCAAACAACCGGAACTACCTTTTTGCCATACCTAGAATCCCATCTTTTATACGATTGGAGTCTTTCATCTTTCTTCGGACCGGACTAATGAATCTTGACTTGAACACTGAAGCTTGAAAGCGAGTACGAGAACCCTCCATCTTCCTCCTAAAGGATTGAACAGTTTCTCCTGAAGCTTTCACCACTTGAACACTGGCAGGGCTTGAAAGCCCCACGGAACTAAGAAAGACAATAGGACAGGACCGTTCAAGCATAATCGTAGCTTTCTCAGCTATAGATAGAGACTTTCCTAATCGATTGAAAACCTATCTTGAGAAAGCCACTGGAAAAGAAAAGATCGAATTCCGGACTGGACTCACGGAGCTGGAGCTCCCCTACTTCACTGAATTCAAGGGCTTGTGATCCTTCTCTTAACAATAAAACAAAAATAACAAAGGAGCTCTCCTATCCTAAGCAAGCAGCGGAGTCGTAGACCATTAATGAAAGACGGGATGGCTTCCTTCTGATCCTAAGCTGTGAACTCATGGTCAAATTCCGAGGTAGGCTTTCCCTTATCTATGGTAGCATGGTCTTCTCCTAGGCTTTCTCTTGGTGGAGGAAGGGCTACTGGAAGCCTAGAAGGAAATGAAGTCTGGGCTGGGGAACTTACTTACGAGATTAAATAAAGCGAAGGAAAGAAGAAAAGCTCTCTTGCCCGGCAAAGGGATATCAAGATTCACGTGCGAAGGGACGAGCGAAAGGCTTCCTAGTAAGCGTAAGCCTTGGTTCCTGGTATAAGAAAGAAAGTAGAGCTAGGCAAGGTCTTCTGTGAGTGAACGAGATGAGGATCGAGGCAGTTCCCCCAGGCTAGGTGCTTTCTTCGCGAGTATGTATGTTTGTTGCTGGCGCTGTGTCCTATCTGCTCAAGGAAACCAACTCAATGTGTAACGCATCAGCGGCATTTGCTACATAATCCGCATCTGTTGTCAGAATTGCTACTATAAGGGAAGGGAGAAAGGAATTAAAGTCTGCTTAGTATTCTAAGAAAATAAGAAAAGTCACTTCTTAGAATACTAAGCAGACCCCAGAAAATGACAGCCATCAAAAGGCCTAAGCCCATATAGCCTCGGCCTGTCCAAATGATGTTCAGCGGTCTCTACCCAAGTAGCTGTGGCCCATGATCCAAAGGACCCGCAACCAGTAAATCATGCTATCCTTACCTTCCAACCAATCGGCCAATCACGCTATCCTTACCTTTCAACCAAGCCCTTCGATTCCGCTTCTGCAGCAGTATAGAATCTCGGTCCCTTACCTTGATGCCTACAGCTCAATTTGTTTTCCAGTGATGGAAAGAATCCGCGAAATACTGCGTTTTCTTTTTATTCTTCTTGTGTTGTTTGGGTTTGGCATCATAGCTACACGAGGGAAAGCGATGCTGCCCACTCTGCCGCAAAAGGGGGCCACTTTCTTCCCCCAAAAAATGAAAATGCCAGTTCCACCATCAGGGCCCAGCACGCAGTCTAATTCTGTTCCGAGGCTGCGTTTCATTCCAGCAACAGTAGTATATGGTTCAAAACGCCTTGTTCCATCCGGCGCGAATCCCCTCCATAACTAGTATAGTGGAGGTGTTATTTGTATTGAAATAATGAATAAATGTACGAACACAAAGCAGACCAGCCCACTTTTATATGTGGGTTCATTTCATAATGTATTTTTGTTTTGAATAAAGAAGCGCGCTCCTGTTAGTGTAACGTAGGTGTCTTTCTCGGTTGATGGATGGCATAAATGCCTATATCGCTTTGTAATGTTATTGTCATGTTGATGCTATATTAAAGAATATAATCTAAAAAAGTTGCTCAAGACTTAGTCCCATTCTTTATAATTGTCTTTCTCGTACTGTGTAAACGAACTTCAAGTCTTAATTGTGTACTCAACAGGAAGCGTCACAGCCTAGGTTTGGGCCACCTCCGATGTCGATCTGCAGTAATAGTTTTCGAAAGTCGTTTTCCGAGGTTTTAACCTAGAGCGATTTGCCTGCTTCTTTCTAGGCTATAGTTTACCTGTATCATGCAAATGTCCAACACTTAGGTGCTTTCTAAGATCATCCTATATGAAAGATGTATGACATGTGTGGATAATGAATGACTTGCATGGTATGCAATCTGAACGTCCACAGAGTACAAAAGGTAAGACCTAATAAGAGAAATGAGCTTAGCACAACACGATATGGGATAGAAACCTAATCCTAAAAGTAAAAAGAGAAAACCCATCACTGAACAATCATAGGAATAGAAGAAATAGGTTCAGACCAAGTGACAGAACTCTCTATGAGTTGGGCTACATAAAAGATCCTATTCTAAAATGGATGTAGCTTAACTAAAGCCCAATGCAGGTTGAACTCTATGGAATCTAAGCCTCACTACCCTCTTAGAGGGTTACAAGGAATTTTGGGCCTAATGACAAGAGTTTAAAGTATGGGTTAAACCATAGGTGAAAGATAGCCTACACAAGCTAGGCCTAACACAAGGCCCCATATAGATTCAGCTTAGGGGTTTATGAGAGATTGATTGATGGACCTAAGCTAAACTTATAAGATTGAACCTAAACCAAAGCCTATAGACTGAATTAGGAGAGCGGAGGTTTAATCCAAGACCAGGAAAGCAAGCTATATCGAAGCCCAATGCCAAGCAAAGCCCTAGACTACAAGTGAAGAAATTGGGTTCAACTAAGCCCTTAACCCAACATGAGGTGGAGCCTTAACCCGACACAAGATGGGACCCTATTAGGATAGTGGGCTTAGTCAGCCCAACATAGGTTGTCAACCAAAAAGGAGAAGTTCCCGTGATTTAAGGTTTATGGATATCCTACCCTAAGACGAGAGGATTGGGCTTAGAACAAGACAAGACCGATAAGATCACATCTTCATGACAAGAGGTGTACACGTTAGGCCTCACTCAAGGTAATGGGCCAAACCTAACGAGTCCAAACAAATTGGATCTTATTGTATGACAAAACCACAGATTGGGCTTAATTCAAAGCCCACAACCAATGGAAGAGCCTACAACTTGACCATGCACTTACACACCAACACTAGGCTCTATTCGAAGGTCTTGACCAATTGGGCTTAATTCAAAGCCCGCCCTTCCCTATTTATTCTAAAGGTCCATCATAGGGCCCAGAAACACAGCCTATAAGTAAGTCAATTTTCCTAAGGTGAAAAAGAGTGGGCCAACATAGAACCCCAAGCCAATCTAACAAACACACGCAGTCACACAAGACAGGGTGGACCTATGGGAAATTTATAAGCTCTCTAGTGTGGCTAAGTGTCTCCTTATAACTCCGGTAAGGCTGGGGGGCAGGAAGCTCCCATTGTGCCTCTCAAGATGGGCTATTTACGGTGGCCTACCTTGGTCATCAGCGCGGTTGCTCCCCTTGACATATCTCATGGTCTGGAGTGGGCCATGGGTACTGGTCCGTGGGGTGGTCGCGGTCACAGCACAGGCCGAGTGGGCCAGATGAAAAAAAGCTTTCTCCTAGCCGAAGCCTTATGCAGAATCGGGTGGTCCTTCCATCCCTACCCGGGAAAAAGAATGAATGGTTAGAAAGTCTGCCTACGCGAACGATTTAGTATGCCAGGCCAGCGGTGAAAGCTGGTCTTATGCCCTTGGATACGAGAATGAATCCTGTCTTTCTGGTTGGAAATGAGCGCTTTCTAGCAGCAGGAATCTCACGGTTTTTAGCTTACGGGTGGTTCAGCTTAGTTTCCAGTTTGATACCTCGCGTAACACTGGTCCTACTGACGGAGACGAAAGAGCACCACTTCCTACTATGTTCTTATTGATAAAAGAAAATCTTGATAAAGAAAGACCTTGAGTCATCTTCAACGGCAATCAGAGAGGACTACCTATCCTAGGCTGGGACAGCTATGATAAATTCATATTGCTTTGAAGCGGACGATCACCTTTGGGGGAGCAGCTGACTGGGGCGGAGGTTTTGAGTTTGCTTGCTCTTCCCGTGCACTCTAAGAAAGAACCTTGATAACCCGGTGGAACTCATTCCTGATTCAATTAGAACGGGGAGCGATCCTTTCTTTTTTTTATATCTTCGTGACCTAAACTCAAACTAAAGCAGCTGCCCCTAGCTAATGATAGACTACCATAAGCTCACGAACCAGAAACGGAGAAAGCAACTTTAAAATAAAAAAGCCAATAGTCGCGTTCTCTCTGTTCTACCTGAGCGAGTTCTCGCGAATCAAAGAAGGATCTAGAAGCGGCTTAGGTAGACGATTGGATTCCCTTTTTTCATATGGGCTCATAAAGAGCAGGGCAGATTGGTGGATAAACGGTAGAGACGACTACAGCCGTTTAACCCACTATTAAAAATAATAAAAAAGACCCTCCCTAAGGGACTTTGGTAATTGAGCTAGATCGATCACTACGGCTAACTTCACCAAGACCGTAACGACATCAAAGACCCCAAGATGCTTCCAAGGTTGTCCCAACAATGCTTGATAGGTTCCGTACTACAAGAAAAGGAAAGGGCTTTTCGAGACAAGCAAACGCTAAATGTCGAATCCTCCCGGTGAGAGCCTTGGGTGGGAAGCGAATTCAATATATCGGATAAGAGGCAGTAGAGTATAAAAAAGGATAGACAAAGCGGTCAATGGATCCTAAAAGAAATGGTTGGTCGAATGGTTCAACTCCAAACGGAAATGCTCGAAAACGCCCTTGAGAGCTAAGCGAAAAGAAAGATCTAGATCTAGAAAAGCTATGCTGACTTTAAAATTAAAAGATAAGCAGATATGGTACTGTGCTACTCCAAAGAGGTCAATTCCAGGTCTTGATTCTGTGAAAAAAGTACTTTTTATGTTCCAAAGTACCTATGTGCTCCTATCTACGGAACCCAGGCAGAGGAAGGTGGGGGATATTCGCGAAGAATCAGCACGCACCGAAGAGGTATAGCTAGTTAGATAGGTAGGCGAAGCTTTTGAATTGGTGTAATATTAAGGATAGGGTTCGTAGAAAGCCTGCCCCTTCTATTGGGTAGTCAATCTACTAAGTGGGTGAATCACTCGTGGTAGTCCGTCATCACATCAGTATACTGATTTTGTTGGGGGTGGCATACGCTGCTTCGAGTAAAGCTATAATACGATCAGTAGAAAAGGAAGTAGGAAAGTGTTTTATTACAGGCTGCAAGTTGACACAGAAGTTGTTACAATCTATGCAAGTAGGGATTGTCAGAATAGCTTTGATCCGCCGTATACCATGTAGACGAGGAGATTGCTAGCGCTCGCTTTTCCACTTCCTTTGGGTGAGCCTCCTAGAGCCTATCTGAACGAATGGGAGCGAGCTGGTAAAAGATGACATCTTTGCTTTCGTCACCCGTGAGTGGCCCCTTTTTTACTACTCCCAGGGAGTCCAGAAGCGAAGTCTTCGTGCTTTATTTAAAACTCAAAGCCGCATTATCCGCTATTACCAGCTTCACATTTGTAAAGTGATTATTATCTTATGTTTGAGACTACGATTCCCTCTGTAGCGCGGTCAGATCCTAATCTGTTGTCTTTTCGTTTGGATATAGTTCAGGTCGACTCAGCAAGTACGGGGTGTTGATGGATAAGCAGAATTGACAACTATAGTCATTGTGTACCACCGGATGGACAAAAACCTTCAATCGAACCAGATCTCGTGAATGATCCGGATGAGCGCTTTGTCTATTGACTATGACGGGGTTCTTCCCTTCACTAAGCAGCTGAGCTATTTCTTGTCATCATAGGTCCGTCACTCGTGGAATGACTGATGGAGCTACTACGTGCGTCGTTAACACTTCAATTTCCTTATGAAATTGTTGGAATGACCCAAATCAGTAGGATCTAGTTGTTCGGACGGTTACTTGTGCCCGGAAGTTGAATTCTTAATGGAAGGAGGGAATTTTTTAATTTAGCGTCTGAAAGGCTATCTCTAGCTTCTTATGATGTGTCGTATGAAACAGCATTTTTTTCTTGATTCCGCGGACTCGGATGCATCAGTTTAGGCTTCGGCGTCGGCCTAGGCTTCTTTATACGTTGGATTTTTTACTCTAGCCTATGCTTTAGGAATAGGCCCAGGCCCCATAGCTTAAGGTGGATCGGATCCTACATACTTTTCACACAGACAGACGAAAAAAAGGAAAACAAATCATCAACTTCAACTGCTAACAAGAATAGCTTTTCTCTTTCGACTGGGAACTGCTTACCTTTGGTGCTTTATATAAGTAGTAGTTGATCCCGGAAAAGGGTCAAGGGATAGGCTTGATCTTGATGCCAGATCCGCTTTTAGGGTTGACTCAGCATAAGAAGAAGTAAGTCGTTCGACTAGCTGTTCTCTCTTTCCTCCCATTACTGGAATCGACGAAAGGCGAAAGTCTGTGATTACCTGTTATTCAAGTAGCAAGGCTTGGTCTTCTGTGAGTGAAAGAACCCGGCACAATCTCTTTAGCAAGGGATGAGTTGCCTTCTTCAGATTGAAATTATCTCTGGGAATCATAGCCCTACTTACTAGTTAATCATATCCCTCAGCTCTCACTCGAAAGGGTTCACAACGTATTCTTTCAAAACAACGTATTCGTGAACAACTTATTCGTATTCGTTGCTAAGAAGATTTTCTTTTTAATAAAATACGTTGTAGGGACTCATCCGACTAAGCTTAGCCTTTACCTGGGCACCTTGCCTTCTTTCCTTGCTTTGGTGCTAGCGTATATGTATATAAAGTAGTATACCCCGGCTCCTTTTTTTTAGCTTTCTGTGGTATGGCTCGTGGTATAACTCTTAGTAGCTGTTCTCTCCTTCCCTTTCCTTATCCTTAGCAGTAGGAATTGGATATAGAACCGATAGGAGTAGGAGCATTCGTTAACAGAGATGGATTGGCTTCGGTTGACCTTCTTACTATGGGAATGCTTGAAAAAGCTCTGATTCCAATAAGCTCTTGACCACTCTCAGAGGTAGCTGGGAACAAAAGGAATAAGCGCTCAAAGCTAAGATCAGCTGCTATTGGACTTCTTTCCTTGGCGAGAAGGGATCGTCTCACACCTGGCAATCTCCGAGAAGGGTTAGCAGGGAAAGCAGCCTTGTTGATTAAAGTAAAGGACCAGGGGTCTAGCGCTTTTGTTTTGTGGGCTTTAATATGGATATCAATGACTAAAGTCTCTTCCCACGGGCTAGGCCCGAAAGAAAGAGAGTTAGATCCGAGAGTGAATTAGAGACATTATCTCACAGATGAAAGAAAAGAGAGTGAAGTCACTTGTTTAAGTCAAGCAATCGTAGAAACCGAGGAGAGTTTGCAGTGGAAATTCGCCCTCGTAAGGCCTCTTAAAGGCAGAACCAAAGAGAGTAGTGAGAGGAGAGGAGTTCAAACCCGACTCAAGGCCTAGTAGATCTATTTCTGCTACCTTACATACTTTCCTGGGCAGATGCTCCACTGATTGATTCGACCTTATCCTTATATAGTAAGCGAAAAAGAAGAGCGTACGGATGGTAGCAGGGGCCGGGGTAATAGCGCAAATTTCATTGCTGGTTTGATTCCCACGGTTCCCGTGCCTGTGGTTTTTCTTGTTTCTCACTCTTCATCGGATTGGGCGGCCCTTGATCCTAACCCTCGGAAGGCGCTTCGGCCAGGAGAGGAATAGCAGCTTCTTTGCTTGCAGGGAACCTCCCACTTTCATGAAATATTCAATGATCTTTCCCCTCTTAATTAAAGACTCGAAGTCCCAATATTATCCCATCAAGATCTTACTGGCCAACAGGTTGTTCGTCGTCTTGAGGATCATGTCGATCTGGTCACTTTCTATCACTGGTTGGAGGCTTTGGCCCTGAATCTCCCCACATAAGTGGTAAACGACTCCAAATTTTATGCATAATCTCTTTGGGCGACATCGATATTGTAACAAAATTGCTTGATGAACAGATCGGCCATCCTATTATTCCCTCTATGCCTAAGCCTACCTACAGAGCTGACCGAAGGGACTAAACAGATTCTATTCTTAATCAATCGGTCGCTCCCTTACACTTCCTGCTTACCGGTCCTTACCAAACTCCCTACCAATGGTTTTGATTAGACGGCCCCATATCTCTTTCTGCGGATTCCCTACCTGCTTGTGGAAGTGGTCGGGCTACCAGGTGGATGCTCAAACTCTTTCTTCTCAACTGTGTTCTTTTACACAGAATAACTACCCACTGGATAGAAAAGCACTCACTGATATCTAACCCCAAATTCCTAAGGGGAAGGTAGACGCGAGTATGCGACAGGAGTCTAAAAATCAAATAAGTTTTTCCAGAACCCGCAGGAGAGTAGGATACATTATACTCGGGCAGGCGAAATCCATTCCAAGATAGGACTCGCGTCCACTCTGAACCTATGGGTCTAACCGGCCCGAGCCTAAGACTCCCTTACCGAGAGAGAGAGTGACTTTCTAAACTCTCCCACGCCCCTCATAGCGCTCCGCGACTAGGGCACAGTCTACCTCTAGACTGACCCCTAGCTTACACGTAATCCATACAGTCCCTGCACTGCCAATCTCCGAGTCAGCAAGCCTTTCAACAATAATGCTATGCTACTGTGCTATTACTTGATGGTTAGATCGATGAAATCCTGTGCTTACGGGAATCATGATGTGGAACTAAAAGGTGGGTGTTGTAGGTGTGGAAATACGAATCAAAACCTCTGGTGGATCATCTGTTCCAAAAGAATGAGACCCTAATGCAGCAACTTGGGCGGAACAAAATCTAACCAGTGACAGATCCAGTTGCGTAAATATAGATAGAATCCAGCGAGTAGCTCGCTGCGGTATTGATGTTTATGCTTGTGGAGCGTTAGGATATCTATTGGAGGGAGCGAGAGGGGAGAGCTATCTTCCTATTGTCAAAGTTCGGATGGGTGGATTAGTGATCCATGGAAGATAAGAGCCTTTCGACCAATGTTTGCGGGCGGGGAGGAGGTCGTTAATGACCAAAGACTTTCTCGCGAGCCTGCACATATAGAAAGGGCTGCTTCCTTTTTCATTTAGGCGATATCGAACCCTGTTAAGGAGCTTTTTCGGTTGAAATCTCAGGTTTGAAGAGCACTCAGCGGGTAATGCCCAAGGATGGCCCAGAGCCAGGAATGAATAGTAATGCTTGCAGTGAATAATCTTGTAATATATACTCAAAAGCTAGGTTATTTCCAAAGAGTGATAATGCGTAGATCTCAGATCAGCTAGAATAATAAGCTGCCTGTTTTCAGGAGACATGGACTAATGCTCAGTGAGGAATAACCGATCACTAAATGGAAGATCTAGCAGGTTGAGCGAGCTCGCCTGTGTGTCTAAAGCTTAATAAATCTATTATGTTACAAAGATCTCCAAGCTTTTTTCATACCTTCTGGTTGCGGATAGAGCATCTTTCGTGTACCTACCCCAGTGGGAGACCCCTTATGGCACACCGCAGGCAGGTGAGACCATTAAGCTTAAGATACAAGCCCTTCTAATCAACGGGATTAGAGTATGTGGGTTCGTTCCTGCTCTCGCCCTTCCTTTTACTACTGAAATATAGGACCTGAAGTGGTCTTTTTTCGCCTGAAACCATTCTTCTTCTCCGGACGGTACCTATAGTTGAAGAAGACATTTTAAAGATTATAAACTCCGACCGGTGAATGGGAGTATGCTAAGCTTGTGTCTCGATACCGCACTCATCCTAAAGTGCTTGAATCAGTTCATTACCAACCCGGCAATCAGACCTCAGCATTTGGAGGAACAAAATTGATGTATTTGATAGGAGCCTCTTTTCTGGGTCTTTCATCCTGGTCTTCCATTTTCTTAAGGCGAATGAGGCGGGTCTGCCTGTCGGGACCTATTTCTTATTAAGATTATGGATGTATACTCGCGATGCTCGAAAGACTTCTGTTCAGAATGTACTCTCGAGATGAATGGGCGAAGGAAGCGCCTATTCGTAGATGGATGCCTGGGCGTGTGGAGAAGGAAAATTGGAAAAGCAAGAAGAAATGGGGAGCCCGACCCGTGCGATCTTATGCCGCCCCCACCACCTCTCTACACCAGCTTCCCGATCAAAGGAGAAAGGGCTTTTTTTTATAGATTAAGAGGTTGGTAAGGGGGGTTTGCTTGCTGGCTCTCAGGGCTTATAGTCGGTTCTGTTCTAAGGTATTCCCTTTCATTAGCTACGCGAGGTTAGACCTTGACTGAAAGGAAAGGAGAAGGGACGAGTGGCTCTGATAGCGCATAGAAGGCTGTTTTTGATAGCACCGAAGAGCCAGTTGCCACTCACTGGCTCCATATCTCCT
>Ga0181469_100779_pt1 | contig 12144 bp, 9 predicted proteins | sample InSIn2SAF170_2_FD_119081 | JGI IMG/M metagenome (GOLD analysis project Ga0181469, IMG submission 119081) | Clean room microbial communities from NASA Spacecraft Assembly Facility at Jet Propulsion Laboratory, Pasadena, California, USA -... ... | reverse complement strand
TGTGCAATCGAACCAAATCAAATAAAGGTTGAACAAGAGTTGCACCAAAAATACACAGTAACGGAATTAGAAGGAGAAAATGAAGAAATAACATACAATAGCAGTATCGTAGGCAATTACTCAGTAGATTCTTGCCTCGACAATTTCAATGCTCATACTTCACCTTACTTAGAAAATTCAATTTCGTCCCAAGTTGAAAATTTTTCCCAAACAGATAATTCAAAGTGTTTTATTTTTTTAGATAACCCTATAAATACATCTTTGTTTTGGAAATTATATTTTTATGGCTCTAAATCTAACGAGGGAGCAGCGGAAGGATGCGTTCTGATTAGCCCAGACGGAAACAAGACCATGCTTACATGCAGACTTGAGTTCGATTGCACAAAAAATACAACGGAGTACGAAGCCTTGGTGCAAGGCCTATACAAAGCAATCGGGCTGAATGTTAAGTATCTTCAAGTCTTTGGAGATTCTGATATTGTCGTCAAACAGGTATGTAACACCATACATTTCCTGTCAGGTCATTTAAAGCACTATCAATCTTTAGTACAAGATCTCACTGAACATTTCATATCATTCAATATTTCGTCAATCCCAAGGCTCCAAAATGTGAGCGCAGACCTGTTAGCTAACATAGCCTCTAGACTTATTCCCTCCGAAGATTTTAGTCCAGATAGATTCTCAATAGAATTAATATTTAAACCATCCATTGCTGACAACATCACCAACTGGAGAGTATTCAACGACGATCCTGACATTGTAAATTTCCTCACATCTGAGGATCTTACTCAAACCAAATAATTGACGAAGACCATCACGATCACAAAATACAACAAAATATCACTGATAATTCTATACCTAAATCGGTGGTTAATTTAGAAGACTTATATGATTTGAAAAGTCGGTTTAAAAGGTTTGCCAATTCTAAACTCTATAGTTCTACTTTGAATTATGAATTAGTAAACCTAGGGACCGATAAAAAGCCACAAAACGTTAATCTAGGCCATGGCCTAGCCCCTGAATAAAAATCAGTGTATATCCGTCTTCTGAGACAATACAAAAATGGTTTTGCCTAGAATTACGATGAGCTGAAGACACACAACACTTATGTCATTCAACACGTTATCCCTATGATTGACAATGAAAAACCTGTCCAGCAGAAACTCATAAAATCCACCCCAACCTACAAATGAGATAAATACTGAGCTAAATAAGTTGTTGAGAGCCAGAATAATTTTCCTCGTCACACATTTCAAATGGGTATCCAATATGGTGCCCATTAGAAAGAAAAACAGAGATATTAGAATCTGTATTGATTTCCATAATCTCAACAAATCCTGTCAGAAAGACAATTATCCCCTCCCACCTATGGAGAAAATATTACAGGCAATAGCAGGCTTAGAATTAATGTCTTTCGTGGATGGATTTTCAGGATACAATCAAGTGCTCGTACATCCCGATGATTATTTGAAAACAACATTCCGAACCAAATGGGGCACATACGCATATCGGAAGATGCCATTTGGTCTCATCAATGCCGGCGCTACCTTTCAGAGAGCCATGGACATCACATTTAAAGGTTTAGTCAATAAATCAGTAGTGATTTACGTAGATGATATAAAAATGTACTCCAAGAAGAGAAGCGACCATCTCAAAGACTTGAAACAAATCTTTCAAAGAGGTTTAAGGTATGGGATTTCACTTAACCCAAAGAAATCTTTTTTCACATTAAGTGAAGGAAACTTGCTAGGATTCATAGTGTCAAAATCTGGTATTCACATTGAACCTGACAGAATCAAAGAAATTTCTGAAATATCCATGCCCCATAACAAAAAGGCCATGCAATCTTTCCTTGGAAAAATCAATTTTGTAAAAAGGTTTGTCCTGGATTTTTCACGTATTATTTCTCCTTTACAAAATATGATAAAAAAGAATTCAAATTTTAAATGGGGTCAAGATGAGCACGAAGCCTTCAACTTGATCAAACAAGCTATCATCAACGCTCCATCTTTAGCGACCCCAAATTTTTCAGAATCTTTCATCTTATACACATTTGCCTCAGAGAAATCTTATGTTGATATTTTAACTCAAGAAAATCAAGAGAAGGCGGAAGCTCCAATTGCATTTTTTAGCTCGAACTTACAAGGTGCTGAACTCAATTATTCATACGTGGAGAAACAGGCATATGCCGTTTTCAAAGCGATGAAATATTTCAGACCTTTCTTACTTAAAGCCCATACCAAAGTCGTAGTATCATTTCTAGCGCTAAGAAACCTTATGATACAGAAGGATGTGGGCGAAAAGAGAGCAAATTGAATTACCGCTTTACAAGAATACGATCTTGAGATTAAGCGAGCAAACATCGTAAGAGGTCAAGGCTTCTGCAATATATTAGCTGGAGCATCGCAAATTCCTGAGAACTCATCTGAAGAGGTACATACGTATGAGGTAAGCCTAAACGAAATAGATTCATTATATGCTAACACCATTTATTATCTTAAGAACGGGCATGCTCCATCACACCTGGACCATACCAAGAAAAGAGCTCTACAATTGAAAGCTAAACAATACCAGCTCATAAATGATGTTCTGTTTAAAAGGAATTACGATTGTATGCTTCTTAGGTGTCTTGAGAAAACTGAAGCCGAAAAGGTTTTGCTAGAACTCCATGATGGACCAGCAGGTGGACACTATGCTGGAGATGCTACTGCGCATAAAATCTTACGTGCAGGATATTATTGGCCCACGCTGTTCAAAGGCTCATACAATTACGTAAGGAAATACCAAGTTTGCTAGACTACCGCAGGGAAACAAAAGAAAGCGTCCATGCCACTACAGCCGGTTAACATCGAGCAACCATTCAGCCAATGGGGCTTGGACATAATAGGTGAGATCGTTCCTCACTCTTCTAAGTAGCATAGGTATATCCTCACGGCAACAGATTATTTTACTAAATTGGTAGAAGTAGTTCCTCTCAAGAAACCTAATTATGAAAATATTATTGAATTCATAGATCAATTTATCATTACTAGGTTTGGATTGCCAATGGCCTTAATGTTTGATAATGCCTCATACTTTTCTGGAAATACAATGATTGAGTTTTCACTTAAAAGAGGGTTCAAACTGAAGTATTCTGCCAACTACTATCCGCAAGCTAATGGATTGGTTGAATGAACAAACAAGAACCTAATTAGGATTATTAAAAGAGCAGCCGACCAAAACCAAAAGAATTGGCACAAAGCGCTTGTAAATTCTTTATGGGAAGATAGAATTACGAAGAAAGCTTTAATCGACACTTCTCCCTTTCATTTAGTTTATGGGAAAGAAGTAGTTCTTCCAACTCACTTAGTTATTCCCTCTTTGTCTTTAGTACAATACATCAGCGAAGTATCTACTTCCTGCTTACAATTAAGACAAATGGAAATAATCAAACTGGAAGAAAGACGAGAACAAGCTAAGAAAACCCATGCTCACCACCAAGCACTAATAAAATCCTCTTTTGACTCAAGCATAATATCCAGAAAAAACTTTCAGATGGGAGATTTAGTTTTGAAATGGGATAAGGCTCATGAATAAAAGGGCAAACATACGAAATTTCAGAAGCTGTGGCTTGGTCCTTTCCAGATTGTAGAAGTCATAGGCCCATTGACGTTTGTGTTGCGGGATTTGGAAGGTAGAAGAGATTATTTTCCTGTGAATGGATAGATTCTTAAGATGTATTTTCCATAGAAGATCATTCTTCTTTTTTTGTAGGATAGTTTTAGTTTTTATTTGTTTCTTTTTTTCTTATAAATAAAACCGGTTGTAAATGATCATTTAAAAGGATTCATGAAAGAGCACACCAATTCTCTATCAGATTTTGATTTCCCTTGTACAAGTAGCAAAATTTTTCAGAAAATATAATTTTTATTATTGACAAAAAGAGTTAACTTTAGCCTGAATATGATGTTAGTTTCAACCTCAAAAAACTTTGATGAAAGCAACCTTGGGTAAAAAATTGTTTTATATCAGCACAATGAAAGGTATCATCAATAATAAAATAAATATTCTCTGTAAAGCTGCTGTTTTCAAAATCTATTATTGTCTTCCAAAGCTTTCTTAATGAAAAATAATGACTTCCTCCGTGCTAAAAGGAAATCGCAGTGTTCAGAGAAACAATCCGAGAAAACACTATATCTCAAAGAATAAGAGGTCTCATCATGAGCCGGCTTATCATGATCACAAATATTATAACCTGCTGACTTTGCTAATCCTGTCTATCAAAACAGGGCAACGACTTAAGATTGTTGCAATCAAAAGACAAGGGGTCTCATCACGAGCCAGCTTGTTCAGCAAAAGTGTAAATCAAGTGAATGACTGTGTCATAATTTGGCCACCAAACCAAGACATTGTTCTTTAGATAATAAAAAAGGAAAAAGTGACAAAAAGGATTTTTCTCTGATATGTTGTAAATACCCTCAAGTAGGAAAAAGGATCATTGCTAGATAACATGGTAACCCTGTCGAGGCTATGGACGCTTGCGGGAAGCAGAGGTTCTACCTATGACAAATGAGCATATTTGAAGTCAGTACGGAGAGAAGACCTTATTTTATCTTTAAAAAGACTGAGTAATGTCTGGTGTGAATACAAGAAATAAGCCTGAGGAAGCGGACAATTGGAATATAAAAAGGTTGAGACAAAGTATCATTGATAGGATAAGGGGTAATCTACTCTATTTGTCCATAATAAAATTTAGACATATGAAAATTTTTCTGTTTCGAAAGTGGAAAGTCAATAGAAAAGCAGAGATAACTGGTTCTTCATAGTGAATCTCCATTGTTGTGGTCACCAGCAACCCCCCTCTTTACTTGATATTAGCAATAACATCAAGCAAAGGGGGACCCTTAACACAAAATCCAAAAATATTTTTATCAAGTTTTTTGTATTTGACTCCCTAAAAGCTATATCGCATCGCGAAGAGAGGGTAAAGTGTTTTCCTATGCGCATAAACAAACTGCAAAGAAGCGATGCAAAATCCATCGCATCACATATATTGAGAACGCCCTTAAATGAAAAACCCAAGGAATCGCCAACGGCTGATATGCGACATCGCATATCGCAATGTCGCATAAGCAGCACATAGTGATTGAATGAAAATCTGCGATCTTGCGATCTGCGATCTGCAATGAATGCTGCGATCTGTGATCTTGCGATCTGCGATGAATGAGACTATCAATTGTTTCGACGACACTTCTCCACATCGCAATCCTAGATACTGCGATGCGAATCGAAGAAAACACTCATCGCAGAGATTTCCTCGACATAGTCTGTAAAGCCAGAATTGAATACACACCTTAAGGGAAATTAATGATTGCACGCCTGAGTATCCAATGATGATTATGTTGCATTTTTCGAAGAGTCAAGTCATTATGAGTGTCATGATTATGCATTCATTAGAACTTAAAGCTTTCATGTCAATCTTTTCGTCATGTCTCTTTTCCTTTGCGTAAACCGTAAGGCAGCAACTAATATAAATCAATATGCAGGAAACATCTAAAGAAAAGGGGAGAGCGCCAATACCCGGAGAACATAGAGAGGAGATGTCTTCGCAAACGAAAGCTGGATGCAGAAGGACCGCGGATTCCAGAGTATCACTCAACAGATACTGATGGAAATAGACTATCCAAGACTTAGAGTCAAAGGCGCACAAAAGCAGCACGTTTACAAAAGATCCTGAAGCTCAGATTGGGTAAAACAAAAAGAAAGACACTATAGAGGGAGGAGGCTCCAGAAAAGCCTGGAACAGAGAACGGTAGCAAGTTTCAATATAGAATATTGTTCAGGCAACGAAATCCCTAACTCATTAAGTCATTCGCATGGCCCGAAACCGAAATAGCAACAACACTATGGGCCAAATACCATATTTATAAAATAGTTATGGTAAATTAATGGAAATATAAATAAATGAGAGGTATGGTAAATAAATAAAACACTTTTATATTTACTCCATAAGTCACCTTGTATACATGCAGAGGTGTAAACAAATAAAAATATAAATAAAATTGAGGTATGGTAAATAGATAAAACCTTTTTTTATACTTACTCAAAAGGTATGGTAAATAAATAAAAATATAAATAAACTAGAATTATGGTAAATAAATAAAAGCTATTTTTATATTTAGTCCATAACCCTCTTACTATTTATGAAGGTTCAAAAAGAGGTTTTATTTAAGTGAATCCTATGGGCCAAATACCATGGGCTAAATTATTATTAACACCATGCAAAAAACATTATTAAACCTAATATTAGTATTAATAAAAATGAAAATGGCACATGGTGTTGACCCATGGTATTCACATGGAATGTAGCCTACTTAAAGGGGTGAATTAAACCAACATAGATCCATCTTTACTCTAGATCTACTAAGCCACGAGAGGGATCAAATATCGTGATATGCAAACTAGCATAGAGTGAAAAAATATTTGATCCTTCTTGGGGCTTGGTGGATAAGAGTAAAAATGGATGTTGTAATTTAATGTATGTTAGACATTTTAACTTGGTTAAAATAAAAAATCAAATAAAAATCAATTATTAGTTTTTATTAGCCACTAATAGTAATTTTTAGCCTCCATGGTATTGGCCCATGGTAATACCATGGTATTCATGTGAGCATAGACTATTTAAAAGAGAAATTCTATCATCTTAGATCCATCTTAATTCTAGGTCTACCAACTGCTCAGAGCAACAAATAGATTTCATCCCTCTAAGAGTGGTAGATGTGGAGTCAATATCGATATAGCTTGGTTTTTATAACAATGAAGATATTAAATAGACTTACGAAATTATATTGTAAAAACATCTTAAGGTGAATGGTTAAAGCTACATTTAGTCACTTCATAAAATTTAGTAAAAAATACCAATATATCCATTAACATTGGTTTTTATGACTTAAAAAAAAAATTCAAAACAATGAAACCTTATCACTCTTTTGACATCAACCTCGCATAAGATTTCCCACCATTTTTCCAACATTCTCAATAGGATATCTTCATGAAAAAGTTTAGGTATTGATGTTGGATTAGTTGTTTGAAAAAAAAGCCGATTTGTACAACCTTTCATCTTCTGTGCTATTATTAGTTTGTCCTAATGATCTATAGGGCTTAGAGCCACTGCACCATATTTTCCTAAAAGATTTAGATTGTTCACCAAAAAGGAAATTAATATACATGTTACAAAGCTGCTAAGAAATGCAAGATGTATGGGGGTAGTGAATTATGATAATACGCAATTTAGATTGGGAGAGACATAATTAAATTTTACTATTTAATTGAATATTTGCAATGAAAACAATAGTAAATCTACATTTATATATTCATATGTTGATTGGAAGGCTTCTCACAATGGTCACTTCTTTCAATTAGATCCCCTTCAAGCCCATTGGATACCTAATACTTTCTTATATAATATAGTTGGGGCTTTCTACTTGTTGGTGTGTTGGTGCAAACAAACTTGATGTGTTTTTTTTTTTTTATCTCGCAATTGAAGTCTATAGAATAAGAAAAAAAATTGATAACTTGAAAAAAGTGGTAGCTTGACAAATGTTGTAGAGAAAAGAATAATCTCTCATACCTTCACAGAACTCATGGTCAATATCACCACCTACAAGAATTTTATTGTGGAATAATATCAATACTAATAGAAGGATATGAAAGAGTGTATTGTAAGAACCTTGACAAACACTACCACTGAAACTTGGAAAATTGTTTGTAGGAAGAGAAAATTATGTTTCTTTTTTCCAAACATCTATGTTAGTATATTATAGTTTAATGAATATGTTTTCTTATGATCATATATGGTTTCATACTTTAACAAAACATTCGCCAAGACTTCACATTGTTTTATTATTTAGTTAAATATTTCCCAAGGTCTTACAAGATTTTATATTTTCGTGAATGATTCTCCATGAATGTACAAGATAATATAATCTTGTGAGAGATTCGCCAAAAAAATTATATATACATATTATATTATTGATAAAATCACCTCCCATTTTTCCTATGTATCATGGGGATTAGCCCATTTATTATACATATAAATTTAGGGTAGTTCTTAAAATTTTCCATCACTATATCCAATTGCATGATCATTCCATCCTTCCTGTTGATAGTTAGTAAGTGCACTGCCTCGTGAGCTTGAATTATGTAGTTGAGGATTTTCCTACCTTCCACATATTTAGATTGTTACACCGACACCAGGGTAGGAAGAATATGTTTGATTCTATTGGGAACCACTTTGGATATTATCTTGTAGACCACATTACACACGACAATGGGTCTAAACCTTTCAGGAGTATGAGTCAATTCCTGTTTAGGGATCAGGGAGATAATGGTTGTATTAAGTGGCTTCAAGATGGTTTTGTCCCTTCTGGAGTCTTTAGCTACATTCAGAATATCCTGTTTGAATATATTCCAACAAGCTTTGAATAAATCTACATTGAATCCATTTGGGCCTGATGCCTTACCATTTTTCATTTCTGTTAGGACCTCACTAACCTCCTCTTTAGTCATTGGTTTATTGAGGTTAAAATTATCCTCGCTCGACACTAGTCTGAGTATATGTCTGGTTAAATCCTTGATGAAATGCTCTCTTTCCGATATGGTTTCCCTTGCTATCCCATGAATGTGCTGGACAAGCATAGCATCTATGCCTTCATGGGAACTGAGAAGTTGCCCTTCCTCATCCTTGATCAAAGAGATTCTATTGTGCGCTCTATTTGCCAAGGTGGATCTATGGAAGAATCTAGTATTTCTCTCTCCTTCTTTTAGCCATTGTGCTCTATATTTCTATCCCCAAAATATTTGTTCTTGTTTACAAAATTTCTCCAATTATTGTTTGAGTTTGTTAGCTTTCTCATCTGTCACTTTCTCAAAGCCAGCCAAGATAAGGAATTGGTTTAATTTTTTCCATTGGTTTTCCTTCGAAAATATTACCAAATTCTTTCTTGAAGGATCATACTTGTACCCTGAACGTGTAAATCTTCAGACCACCAACCTGAAATATTGTTGATGAAATCTACATGGGAGAGCCAGATATTTTCAAATATGAAAGGTCTATTCTTGGGGGTTCCTATGCCTTTGACCTCTAGTTTGATTGGTGAGTGATCTAATTCTACAAAGGGGAGAATACTTGCTTCCATTTCCTTATTATTAAGCATAAGGTCCTCTTTGATGATGAATCTGCCTAACATCGATGCTACTAGAGACTCTCCTCCTCTTGTATTGTTCCATGTAAAGAGATCATTATTGGAAACAATGTCAACTAGCTTCATAGAATCCATGAAAGTTTGAAAGGCTAAGGAGTATTTATTTAGGGATTTGATACCCCCTTTTTCTCCGAAAGTGATTTTATCATGTGGAAATCACCACCCAAAATCTAGGGTATATCTCGAAATCTTGCTCTGAGATCAAATAGAGAATCTATAAATTTGAGTTTATCGTCCATTCTTTGAGGGCCATAAACACTCATCACTAGATAGTTATCCCTATCTCCCACATGTTCAATAACCACTGACAACTAATTTCTAGAATCCTCAGTATCTATGATCCCAATCTTTTGGGGGTTCCAAAGAGAAAGAATGCCAACTGCTGCATTTTCTCCCTTGACTTCTAGAAACTCAAAATGATTGAGCCATTTGCTGTGTAATTCTTTAATTTTTCGAATGGAACATTAGTGTCTTGGATAAAAATCATATTGAGAGCTTCTTGCTTTATTCTATTACTAATTAATCCTTGTTTCCTTTTACTACCAAGACCACTTATATTCCAAGAACTGAACTTCATCATTAAAGATTTGTGAAGGAGTAACTGGTTAGGTCTTTCATCTTACCTGAATCTATCATTAGCTTTCCACATTCCATCAACAACTCATTCTGCTTTCTTCTACCTCATTTTTTACCTAGGCCTATAGGTGCTAATCCTCGTATGTTTTTCAAAGTTTTTATCCCTTAGTTACCCTGTTTTGCATTATTTCATTGGCTGAACATCCCTGTATTTTGGGTTTTCCATAAGTAAAACTATTTTACTCTAGTGAATTCCTATTGAGGTAATGAGTCTACCACTCTGATGGTTCTTTGTTTCAAGAACCCTTCCAAGTATAAGTTTTCTCTCTCAAGAATCTCCTCTAGTTCATGGTCCTCCATTTCCATCTCACTCTCATTTATGTCCTGGTCCATATTGAGTTGTACATGACTTATCATAGCCTCTTTTTGTTTATTATCATCCTTTGTGTGCTCCTTGTCTTCCTATTCCTCCTCCTCTGGACTTACCTCTGTGCTCTAATCTGCTTCTTTTGTCTCTTCTTCTTCCTTGAGCACTAAGTACTTGTTTAGAATGACCTGAGGCCCTTCTTCTTGATGTTTTTCAAGTCCCGTTTTGCCCCCTTTTCCTTTATGGTTCACTTTGTGAAAGCTATTTGTATCCTTCATGGTGGTAGCCTTGTTGTTATTCTCTATTTCATTGAGAGGGCAATCACTAAAAAGGTGTCCATGCTTATGGCATATGCAACATATAAAAGGAATATGTTCATAATCCACTATTTGAACCCATTCTTCATCATAAACCTCCAAAATTAGCTCATCCGGTAGAGCTCCTGATCGATCCATTTCCTCACAAATTCATGCAAATCAAGTGTATTTTCCCCTTCTAGATGCTTTAGAAGATTTGACAGAATGTCTTAATTTATTTCCTATGGATGTTAATGACTTTGTTTGTGAATAATCAAGATGAAGGGAGTAAAGCCTTACCCAAACCAGAAACAAGGTGATTGTTTCCTTCTCTGGGACAAAGTTCATCCTCCATGTCCTCATGTAGAAGCCAACAGCCGTGAAGAAGTAGGGCCCCCCTTCAAACACTCTATCTTTATCCTCAATATTTTTTAAGAATCCCTTTGACCCAAGATGTAGGTCAATGATTCATTTTTTTCCAATGATATTTAATCCATGTCTCTAATTCTTTTTCAATGGGCCATACTCCGATGAATTTATAGATGATAGCATATGTTTGCATGTGTTCCCTGCATGCTTGCAGAGCAGGATCTTTCAGTACTACTCTCGGTCTGACTTCGGTTTTGGGTTTACATGGACCCTTCTGTGCCTTAGCTTTTGCTCCCTATTCCTTATCATCTTCCTCCTTGTCTTTTGTGATGTTATTCTCATTTACTGTATTTCCCCCTACTCTTCTTCCATGCTTTCTTTCCCTACTTTAGTAGTATCTTTCACCTCATCGGCCTCTTACCTTGGATGGCCACAACCTACTTGTAAGAGGGAGTGGAGCTCCCTTCTTTGTGCCCTTCCATGGAGTATAACGTCTACTAGCACTTGTATACCCTCACACTAGAGTGCTCCGGAACCCTTCAAAACTCTCCATCTATATTTGGTCCAATTATTATTAACCTTTAATTTGGAAACTCAAAAGTTTCCATAATACATCTCTCTAGAGATTTCAAACTTCCACAAAATATAGTTATACAACTTAACAAAATTAAGCACAAAAGTCTAAAATCCATAAATATCAAAGTCTAAAATCCATAAATATCAAATTCTTAGCTTTGGCTTTTTTATTAAATTTATTTTTTACTATTTACTACCCATACTTGCGGTTAGATATCATATAATGGTAAATGAAATGCCTCAAAAACGTCTCCATCCACCCTGATGATGATTTAAAGTTCATATATATTGTGAAATGACATGTCATGGTATCCTTTGTAAAACGATGCAACCACCAACGACTCTAGCTGTTGATGCAGTAGATCACCACTTATGCGCTCCGTATGGCTTTCTCGTTGATAATTTTAAGAGTCATATGGTTTTTGCATTAGAATCAGATGGCTCGTCATGTATTAGGTTATTCATCGAGGATTGTGTGTTATTGTTTTAATAGTGCGTTTTACGATAGTGTGTTATAGTTTTAATATTAAGTTAGGTTACAGTTTTAATATTGCTTATTCTAGTGAGATCATTTTAGCACTCTGTGCCTTAAATGACCATGTAGCGCTAAGAATAATGAATAATTATTTCATTATAAATAATACAATCTTAATATCAATAAAAGAATTTCAATTGAAATCCATTCAAATTATACAAACTATATACTTTTAATAAATTC
>Ga0181469_100778_pt1 | contig 12144 bp, 12 predicted proteins | sample InSIn2SAF170_2_FD_119081 | JGI IMG/M metagenome (GOLD analysis project Ga0181469, IMG submission 119081) | Clean room microbial communities from NASA Spacecraft Assembly Facility at Jet Propulsion Laboratory, Pasadena, California, USA -... ... | reverse complement strand
CTTAAGCTTATCCCTCCCTCTACGCAATCTGCTTTGCTTCATTCTCTAGCCTTGATTACTTCCTTTCTTTTGGTTATTCGCTCAAGAAAGAAATTCATGCATCCCTGGTCACTCACTCACCCACTCACTAACTAACTTGCTTCTGTTGCTTCTGGGAGGGCCTCCCTCTCCCTATTCGAACCAATCCAATGCTCCAGGGCTTGCTTCTAAGAGGACTATATATAAAAAGACTCCATCTTCAGGTTATTTCAAAAGGTCATTTTTAGTTATTGTTGGGGATTGTATAGTAATAAAAAGAATAAGCTAATAGGATAAAACCAATCACACTAATCCCAAAGAAAGGGCTTTGCTATACCATCATATTTCTTAATCCAATTCTCATAGAGGTCAAAGGTGGAGTCATGCCCCAATGTTTATAACCCAAAGTCACAAATAGAAACTCATAAAACCATAATAACAAGCAACATAGTAATACATCACCATAGGCTAGCAAATAGTTATAGAACATCTAAAGACAAGGGAATGAGCACTAACTAATGGAATTCTTTTTTGATAGGATATTAGATCTATCATGGTTTTCAACATGTCAATGAGGAATAATGCATATGCTACTTAATGTGGGCCTGGAGGAGGCGTTGGAATGGGAACGGACTCGAGGTCAATATCCAACAAATGGCACTGGATTTCGATTTCCAACCGAAACTTATATTGACTTGGGAAAATATCCCCTGAAAAGATGGCCTCTCGGTCTGGATCTTCACCAGGAACCGGAGAAACTCAAAATTGATCCCGGACTCGGAACTCTGAATCTACCTTTGTCTCTTTCTCTCCTGCCCCCATCTATACTGCTGTTTGCTTCTCTGTCACTTAGCTATCTCCCTCTTAAGGTTGAAGAAATCACTGTGCCTGCATCTTTCGCTAGTTCAAGGGGTGCCTAGCACTTCATTTCGATCTCAATCACGAACTGAATAATATATATATATTAGCATCTGTACGTGTTTCGCCCTTATGAAGTTCTTACATTTTGAAGTGTGAGTGTTGTTCCGATATTTCATGCTCCTATCAGCACTGTTCAGTATTTTTCCGTGTTCCTATATGTATAGATGTTCCGGGATGAACTAGTGTTCCTAGGAGTGATGTTCCAATATATCAAGTTCCTATCAGTGTAGTTCCGGTATTCGCAACTGGAAGCTATGTTCCCACATTTGGATCTGTTCCTATTGGTTCTTCAACTGAATCATTCACCGGTGCTGGGTCTTTATCTGGCTCTTTATATATAGATAGGCGAAGGATTGAAGTCCTAAAAAGCCCCATATTGTAAGTGGACTTAGCAGGATCGCCCCTGTGTTCCTACGGAGCTCGGTAATTGAGAGCTTATTAGGGGGTGCCTGATGGTGGGCGTACCGATAGCTAGACCTACAGTGTGTAAATGTGAGGTGGTGAAAGTAATGTAGGTGGTCGCCTGAATAATGAGATGCGTATTGGTACTAGTAGTTATCGTGTTGTTTGTCGTAATGGTAGTCTATCTTGTGCAAGTGGTAGTGTCCCACCTTGTGTGTGTAGGGGTTATGCATAGTTACAGCTATTTCCCCTCCTACCTTTGAGTCAATGCTGTTGCCTGTCAATCTTAGGTGAGTGGTGAGTGATAGAATGACAGCAGCACTGGGTCCTCGTTTAGTGTAACAATAGAGGTATTGGTAGGGTGTTATCCGAAGATTGCCTGAGCATACCTGATTGGTCCGCTCAATTAGTTCTATTGCCCTGGTTACCAATGTAACGATTAGCATCCTTCTGTTGTGTGTAACCCGAATCGAAAAGCAGCTGTTCTTTTTTCTGAGCCTATTTGATTCATTCCTACTAGCTAGAGTCTAAGAGTGGGTTTCCCCTCGATGTCAGATCGTAATGAGGAGAAGGAGACCCAGGAACACAACATACGTGTGTACTAAAGGCTACTGTAATAGTAGCTGACTGGCTGGGGCATGGGTAGGGTGTCAAAGGGAGCAAGTCATTCTCCTCGATAATATATGATAGATCGGTGGCAGATTCCCCTTTTGACTTTGCATGAATTCATTATTGAGTTCCCGCTGGACTGACTCTGGAGACAGGAAAGCATGTTCCCACCTACTGCTGCTGGTGAAATTCCCAACATTGTAGATGGACTTATTGGTAGGTCAAATGATTGTGGTCTTGAGCTAGGCAAGTGTGAACCGCTGTACGGGAAGAGAGAGATAGGTTATGGGCTGGCTGGATGCTTTCGACACAGAAGAAAAGAAAGGATAGTCTTCCCTCTGAAAGGTGCATGATTCTACATGTGGGATCTGTGTTTGTAGATTTCATCTATGTTGTATAAGGGCTGAGTAGCATCTATTACTTTCCTTGATGGGGCGGGTAAACGAGTGAGTTGCCACTTGTGACTGAGTGCCCCTCAGCATGTCAAGAATGAATTATAAGACGCCACTGGGTATAGGCAAACCACTAGTAGATGGATTCCTCCGCTCTAAAGCTGACTGATATGGATTGTTGACAGTCGAATCTTACCTTAAATCTTGTGTACATGAAAGGAAGTCTGGAGATAGATGGGTTGGGGCACGGCAGTTCCTTCCGCACGGTAAACTGACTTCCGGGACTGTGAGGAGGTCTTTGGAGGGTTTATTTCACGTTTAGGACAAACTTCCTGGGTGGGTTTCTTTGTGAATATCCCATGATGGTAATGGGTAGGATGGATTGTGGGATGATATAAGGGCATGAGCGGTTTGTGCCAGTGGTGAAGTGATTTCGACCATACTGATTCCGCGATCTGACTAACTATAGCAGCCATTTCGTGATTGGTTGTGAAGCCCAGCTGTTTGTGTAAGGCCAGCCCCCTTTCTTAATCATTTCGGTGTTTGGCCTTGTTGCAATTCAACGGAGGAAGTTGTAGTAGTTGCAAACGACTATCGTTCAGTTGTTGATCTTAGGATTGAGACGTTGCTTGGATGATTCCAATTCGTTGGTCTAATTAGAGATCTATCTGAATATGGCAACAGAAATCTGAGTATTCATTATGGTAACGACATTTTATATAAGAGTGATTGAATGAGGAAATATATAGAGCGCTCACCTTCGTCAGAGGGTGAGGGATGAGAATCGGTTGGGGGGTTTCCCCCAATTGTGATTCAGAAAAGGGCTCTGCTTGACTCGTTTTTTTAGGGGTCTCTTCTATTAGACGCTGGGCACTACCAGGGCTTTCCCCGCTTGGGTGACTACCAGTTCATTCAAATCCTGTTTCTTTGATGGCCAACCTTCAAAGTTTGGGTTAGGCTACAGTTCCCGGACTAAGTGCTTCTCACGCGGTCTTTTCTTAATGAAACTGATCTGTTAGAAGTATCCCTGATCTCAGTTTTCTTTGATTGAGCACAAATCGAGAGAGAGATCAAGAGATCAACCAGGTATGGAAGACGGAGATGAGGATAGTTTTCTTACCAGATCCAGATCCATCCCAGACGATGAATCTATTTCGAGCAAGCAAGAACTTGAAGGTTAGACTATAAATCCTCCGGAATCTGGTAGAGATCAGTGAGCAAGCACCAAGTGGTACACATTTCAAAATGGGGACGAATAAAAAGGAGTAGTAGTAGTAGGGTAGGAGGGAGGAAATGCTAGGTCATTCTGGTACTAATCCCTCACAAGGGAATAACAACGTTCAACAACAACACCCTAATGCTTTACAACCTGTGGTGCTGCAAAACCCCTTCCCTTAGCAAAGGGTAGTAACTAACCAACAGGAGGGGAGGCACCAGCCTATCCCCTCCCAACCTTCAGACTCTTACCGACCTTCTAACCCTTCCCAACCAAGAGATCCATCCTACAGAATATCTACATGAACTTGTCATACATACACCTTCAAAGAAAGGGCCCACATGTTCCCAACAGATGAAAGAGAAGTACCCCCCATCGTTACCACTAGAATCACAAACAAGCCAAGTACACCACACACTATATCTAACCTAACTTATACCTAACCACCTTTGAATAACATCACACACATAATGATTTACTACAACTTTTTATATACGTAGATTCACGTTTTGAGGAGGTTCACCCGCTTGTCCGCATCGGGCAAGGAGCATTGGACATGTCGAGTAGCATAGGGAATTGATTAGGAGTTGGAGCCGGAGTCTTACCCATATCAGAAGAGCCAACCGAGAGATTAGGAGTAGGAGGAGCTGGATGATGAGTCTTCAGCTAACCAAAAGATGAGAAAGGAGTTTGATTTAAGAGCTGGATTAGTCAATATATACCAGAGCCAGCCTTCTGCGGGGGGTGGGGTGAGAGCCAGTCACCAGAAGCCACCTTTCAACAGAAGCCATTCAACTTTAGCCATATTCACTATGTGCCATAAGCCCTTAACCAAACCTCAGGGAGAGAATAGAGAGAGAGCCATTCAGGGAAAGGAGGTAGAGCCTTTCACCCAGGTCCAACAGATGGATGCCTTTCACCGTGAACCTTTTGCCTTTCAACGGGAAGGAAGGATGGAAGAAAGGTCAGGCAGAGCAGTTTGAGGACTAAGCAATTGAAATAGAAACCTTTTCTTAAGGGTCCTCGATCCAGTGGGATGGGAGTGGATCCGTCAGTTGAGTGAGTGGATCCAGTTAGGCTGAGAGAAAGCACAGGGGAGTGGATCCATCCTCGAGTAGATCCAGTGGGAGTGGACCCAGCGGGATATGAAATGATTACGTACACCAATGTGCTTTGTCCTTGCATGAAAGATTGGATTCTTTGATGGGTTATGGGTTCCCTACCCTAAGGGGTCAGGCCAGTCAAGAGAGAAATAGATGTATAGTGACCAGTAAATAATCGATATGGTTATTTATGTCTTGTTTATTAGGGCAAGCGACAGCGATCAGCCAGCCAGTCAATTAATTGATGATGGGACTAGTGCTAATTTATGGGATTTGATGGTGTCCAAACCATAGGGTATTCGGCTACACAGGTTGAAACGATATAAATAGAGCTGAGGAGCCCTTACCTAAATAGTTCTATTTGATTGAAACAATAGTACGCCGATTTTGTCTAAAAAGACATGAAAAACCCCCTTACCGTAGAGTGAAATAGGTTGATCTTATTCCATAATGTAGATATTATGTCTTATTCGCTTACATGAGTGGGGCCATAAAACGATCAGTTGCGTAGGGAAATTGGGGCTTACTGGTCATTTCACTGGCTTTTTGAATTATATGAGCAAATCTTTCCCTGTAGGTGAGGATCAGTTGCGGGAGAAATTGGGGCTTATTGGTCATTTCACTGGGGTTTTAAAATATCCCCACAACAATTCCTTTGAAGCTGCTAGGGATGCTAGGCTCTGTCTGCTAGGGGTGCTAGGCTCTCTAGGAGCTTGCTATTATGACCTCTCTATTTCCTATCCTGCTTTCTTCCCTTACTATCCCCTATCCTGGTTCCTGTCCTTCCTTAGGTCCTCCCTTAGACCCACCCCTATGACCTACTAGTCCATACCGCTTTCGCTACTCAAGCCACCCGGCTATCGTACGCTGAGCTCACCTGTCTTAGAGTCAGTGTATATTACAGAATCTCCACTTAGACCTTCGCTACGGGGTCAAATGAATCTGGGAATGGATCTTTTTATGATGCCTCTATCTCCACGCTTAGACCTCTACTGCAAGGCCTTTTACAGGTCAATTTGATTACTAGGAATCTACACCGAACGAGTAAGACTTAGCCGCCTTTTAGAAAACCTTTCCCGTAGTTTCAACCAATGGCACGTCTCCTACTCAATTTCTGCCTACAGATATAAGTTCTTTGGTAATGGCTCTAAGGTGTACATGAATTGATGCACCCATTGATGAGTTGGAATGGCCTAAGCTTTCCACTGCGCCTCACAACCATCCACATGGTCTCAAATTGTGGCAACATTATAGAGGTGTTGGATCCGTCAGTCGTTAGCATTACCCTGAAATCTGGTCAAAAGCATGCCTGTAGTCTTACTGCAGTATCCTCCCAATCCTGCAACTCTTCCTTATGTGTCGCCCACCATCTTGTGGGGGTTTAAGCCAGTGATAGATCTAAGCAACCCGATGCTCCGGCACAACCTGTTCCTCCATTCGCATTACAAAACTTGCAGCATCCATTGTACCATCAAAGCATGGTGGATATTTCATCTCAATGCCTATCCACCCGCATGCTCGTAGGACCATACACCACTGAGTGGACCGCTCATACTCTTCGTTCTGCCACGTAGTAAACGCGGCTTCAAAGTCTATCCCAAAGGAACATACACTGCGCCAACTTCACTCACCATCTGCGGTAGTATTAATATAGTCTTCCCATTGCCTGGCGGTCAGATTGTACAGCTTATCTAGGCTCGTCCAATACTTATTCCACTGGCTCCATAAAGAGCTAACCTAGCATGGGATCCAGCGGCTGAACAACTCAGCGGCCCTCCCTTTTCAAAGACATCCGCCGCTAAATTCAATATAGCATAATTCTCAAAATCCCAATCAATTCTCAGTAGTGCCAGATATGGGTCCTTATCATCCAGGATCTCAATGACTTCAAAGTCAACATAGTTATTGACCCCATCCAAATCGACTTCCATCTATTCCAACTGTCCAATATGTCTGTCAGGCTACAGCTGCCCATTAGGATTGTGAAAAGGTGCATATCTATAGAAGCAGGTCTATAGAAGTACCATTGAAGGAGTTATTTCCAAGCGCTAGTTATGGAACGTACTTGGTCATGCCGCTCTTCATCATCAATCGAGGACCGGCAGCTAGTTACTTATTTGAGAGCCCAATAAGTAAAATGAAAGCACGCTCGACTAATAAGGCCGCCATCGGCTCGACCATAAGCCCCCCCACCCAATAAGTAAATTGAAATTCTGATCCTTATTCATGCCCCAGCGATGGACCTCTGGTGGAGCCGACAACCAGGGAGAAAAGCTCTCGATAGAATCGGGTGGAGTAAGAACTAATCATTGACATACGTATGTAGCACATCGAGCAGGTTCTCTCTCATCCCCAGCCCCTCTGTCTCTTCTAAAGGAGCCGCTCCGAAATGACTAGCCCCATACCTAGATCGGGTATGTCACGTAAACCTGCTGCATGTCATTATGCATTCATTCATTATATAAGTAATTACGCTTTAGCGGATAATGCTGCTATTATATATGTAATTATGCAATTTTGAGAGATCGATTTTGTTCATTACTAGGGATAACGAGTCAGAAGTCCAGAGCAGAGAAAGCGCGTGAAACACATTGTCATATATGCAATTACCGCAATGGCAATGGGAGGGGAAAACCCCATACTAACTAAGGACTGCGATTGAGACATCGATAGGCATTGAGAGAGACGCGTACTTTCACCCATACGAACCACCAACTGGCCCTTGCGCCTAACGTAGAATTGCCGTAGAGACCGTTTTCATGTTGACCGGACAATCCAATACCCGGCTGCACAAGTGGGTTTACCGGGACCTCAATCTTCGATCGATTGATTAGAATAGTCAATCCTCTCTTTTCATCAACTGTCTACAGGTACAGCCAACAACATCGATGGGATCACCATAGCGTATTCCACTGGCGAGTTTCTGTAAGTCTTGCCGCGGGGTCCTACATCTATAGATGATGCTGCAGCCCAGATATCAATAGTAGGGTTTATAATCCGCGGTTTACCAGCAACAGTAGACCCCCTATTCGAGCTCGGATCCTGCCATGGCTTCGGTTACAGATCGATGCGATGGACCGGTCATAGATTTATAGCCCGGTACAATCATCACAGATTCATAGGCTGGTCCACCTCGGCCAGCACAGATAGGCTGGTGGATCATCACTTTGGTCCGTACAGATAGAGGGACAGGTAGGGTTAGGCTATACACCAGGGACATGCTATCCCACCTAGGCTTGATAACCCCTGTGCACTAACCCAGAAGACAGGGAGGGTATAGAATACCATATATACGTATATCTCTATATATCTTCCAGGAAAAACCAAAACACATGGTTCAAAACAATTTGATAAATTCGCGGTATAAGTCAATTAACTCCGTTAGGAACACCAAGAGCCTATAATAAGATTCCCGTGTTGAACTAAGCCTTTACACAATCCATGCCCATGAGAAGTCAAGCATCTACTGCTTTGTATCCAAATCCCACTCCACCATACACTCCCACACCTCTTAATTAGGTGCTGCCTACTCCTGCTTCAATGCCTACATACTTAGACGGTCAGGCAGTAACCCAGAATGTCTTTAGCTACACCACTCACACAACTCCCATAGTAAATCCTAAAGTGGTGCCCCCATTTATTAATGCCAATGTTTGTTTTTGTGGGTACTCCTCAGGAACAACAAAAGATAGCCAAAATCCCTAATCCTAATCCCGAATGGGATAATATGCGGAAAATGGTACAGAAATGAAGTAATGACATGCTAAACAAAGGCAAGTTCCTTATAACCAACCTCAGCATACTACTACCAAGCAGAACCGGAACTTCCATTTCCAAAGGACCCGGAGGGCGCTTTCCTGTAATCGGGGAAGGACAAATAGAATCATACTAGACCTAAGAATTGAGGTGTTCCCCCACCCTGCCAACAATGCAAACTAGGCAGGAACTAGTAGTTCAGGAGCCTCTGTAAACTTAGCACATCTTGCTCTACCTAGGTGGTGTAGAATCCATGCCACTGCTCAACATGGAGAATAAGATTGTAAGGTCTGCATTGGAGATAGTGAAAAAGGAGATGGAAATTTTGGAGTTAGTGCCGAACAATGAAGACATTATCGGATTTATGCAGAGCGAAATAAGCCTGGTTATAATCTCATCGAAGACCTTAATAAAACAAAGTCCAACATATCTCTGTTTGAGGTAGCACAACTAACTGATCAGAAAGATTGATTTCTCGAAACTTTATCTGCCCGAACCAATAAGGATACCAACAAGGCTGCAGAGGCACATATGGCAATCTACAAAGAAAAGGTTCCCCTCCCTTCCTTTTTACAATTCGAATTGCTGGAAATCATTTACACAATTGTCTTGTAGATTCTGGTACATCAGGAAGTGTGATGTCCTACTCAGTTTGCAGACTGCTAGGCCTGATTCCAATGCAATCCAATTGAAAGGTGGTACAATTGGATAAAACTGAAGTGAATGCGGTAGGAGAATGAAATAGAGTTTACATTCAGCTGGCTTCTGATCCCAGGATCCAGCAATACATTGACATTCAGGTGGTGGACATCCCTGATGCTTATGGCATGCTTCTCAGTCATTACTGGTCACGCACTCTAAATGGATATATGTCCACTTACTTTTCACACATGTGGCTCCCCTGGCGTGGTCTTGCAAACCAAATTAGAAGAGAAAGGGAGACTGAAGGAGCTCATTACTGAATACAACAGGGTCAACGAGATTCTGTTCATAGAGCCTGAGCTCGGGATTGATACAATAGAAGTAGGTAAGGAAGTGAAGAACGAGGTACCTATGGTGTCGCCCCCTTCCCAAACAGAGCCCACATCGGATGAGAGCCTGTTCTGGACACTCAAGTTCGATGGTTCCAAATCGGAGGGAGTGGGGCTGGAATAGAATTGACTAACCCCAAGGGTAAGTCTTACTTAGCGGCTTTCAGATTGCAGTTTCCCTGTACTTGCTCTTCGCTTCTTTTTCTATGCATAGCTTTCCTTTCTAAGATCCTTCTATCTATAGAAAGAAGATAAAGGAAGGTCAGGGAAGGGATAACCTTTCATATGCATTTAGGGGCAAATCTATAAAGCCCGATCAGGACCTAAGGTCAGCAGGGAGGGACTGGTTTCTTAATTCTTCATTAAGAAATTGGGAATGAATTCTTAATTTAGATTCTGAATTTATTCATTTTCAGAAGTGAAGAATCAGTTGAGTCGCTGGAATCACAGTGAGTAGCAGTTGCTGCTGGTGCTGCTGCAGGAGTTGTTGATGCAGGAGTTGGCGCTGTTTGCTTTTTGTGGTTGGTTGCTTGAGTAACAGTTGCTGCGGGTGCTGTACTATAGATATATATTCTTTGCCCACCCCGAAAAGCAATCAGTGTAATAAGTGTGAGTAGCCGTTGATGCTGCTGTTGCTGCTGTTTATATATATTGCCCACCACGCACCCAACCTTTCTGAAAGTCTTTTCTTATTTGAGAAGCAATCAGTTGAAGAAGGGTAAGTAGCGGGCCCACCATCGTAGGTATGTATATGTATTTTCCCTGGTCATAAACAATCATTATGTATGATCGGGGATGGCTACTACAATTAGAAACACTTAGATCGGGGCGGGGTTAGAAACACGTAGCTCCACCATCATGATTGACTTGAGACTTAGTGGAGTAACAACAGAATGTTCCAACCTGTTGCCCCGGAACACTATGTGGGCCAATTCAACAACCGAGTGACATTATCGGGTTGGACAGATCCCAGCGTTAGCGATAAATCAGTGAGGAAGTGTCCTTTCCTCTCAATGCCTTCCATCCGAATTACATATATAATAGCAAGAAGAATTACTGCTTCTTTTTGCAGAAAGTTGGAAGGATGATAAACCCGTAAGGCTATGGAACTGTTGATGGACACCTTATACATTGACTTTGACTAGGAAGATAACCCGCTATAATATACATATTCCGGTGTAGCTATTGAAGAAATGCAGAAAAAGATTCCAATTCTGTCACTATATAGAAGAAATATAAGATCGTATAAGTCATCGGTCAATCTAGCGGAGAAAGCTGCAGCAGCAGTATAGGAGATGAATTCACATGAGTCCCATTGCCTTAGACCTTTGAATGCATGTTCCAACCCTTCAACTACTTGTTTCTTGGCGGAGGTTTGAACATCTTTCGATGGCGGCCTTTTAGTCGAGAGTTCGCTTACTCACCCTCTCGATGGCGGCGATGGCGGCGATGGCGGCCTTATTAGTCGAGCGTGCTACGCACCCTGACGGACCTTATGGTCGAGCGGCCTAACGGCACCTTATGGTCGAGCGGCCTTACGGCTCCTTGTTATGGTGGTAGTTATATATGAGCATGTGGTAGTTATATATGAGCATATGGATGCGCAAGCAGGCTCGACCGCTAGGATGCGCAAGCAGGCTCGACTGTTTTAGTTACTTATTTGAGAGACCCAATAAGTAAATTGAACTTGAATCCAATTCATTTGCTGCCGTAATGACATATATAATGAGAGTGATTTCCTAGCTAGAGGCAGCCTTGAGCAATATATAAACCCCCCAAAGAAAGACCAGTCATTCATTCGAAGGAAGATAAGTGCCCTGGCTGCTTGATCTGCTTACGCTGGTGGATCAACTTCAATTGCTGAATCAACGAATTCAATTGAATTTCCATCTTGATCCGTTGCGGGTGAACCTGCTTATGGCTATAGAACAAGGAGGGGCGCGCCTGGAACCGTTACTTGCACGGGAATGGGCGTTTATGCTACTGGTACTTGATAAGATGTGGGGTAACCCGGTGAAAGTGAATTGACTCAATCAACTCGATCAACTGCAATGACTGGGACTGGGACAGACACTGCTACGGACTATGGAATAGGAAGGGATGCTGCTAGGCGAGGTGATGATTCAACTTGGTTCACTGCTGGATCAACTCCAACTGTTAGTGGTGCTTAAACTGTTGCTTCATGGACAGGATCTACGGGATCTACTTGTGCTTCTTCAACGACTGCTTCATCTACACCTGGAACTGAAACTACTTCATATAGATAACGGTCATCTGTATCTGTGCTAGGCTATGTATCTACTGCTACTACTACGTGGTATATATGCTTACATACGTGATTGTGTTGCTGGGACTGGTGAATATGCTGCTTAGGTGCCGTCCGTAGCCTTTGCATCTGTAGGTTATACTACTAGCTTTTTGGTCCTTTCATTTTCTTTGTCTTACATATGCTTGATATCATATTACTTGCACAGGTGCGAGGTAGCTTCATGCTTTACACCGATGATCAGGGCATGGGGTCTCCATGCAAAAGTCAATAACTTAAATGAAGCTGAACAATGGAGACTACGGCTGATCGAACCCGATGAATTGATTGATTGATTTGATAGCCCACATCTTTACAAATAGGCGTTCCCACGGATGAATGAAAGCTTCACCACCGGCCAAGAGGATTAGGCCATGATGTTACCGCAAAA
>Ga0181469_100774_pt1 | contig 12189 bp, 9 predicted proteins | sample InSIn2SAF170_2_FD_119081 | JGI IMG/M metagenome (GOLD analysis project Ga0181469, IMG submission 119081) | Clean room microbial communities from NASA Spacecraft Assembly Facility at Jet Propulsion Laboratory, Pasadena, California, USA -... ... | reverse complement strand
AGACTCTCTAAAAATGAAAAGGACCGAGTTATCTTTGTCGTTAAACTCGTTAAAACCAAATAGCGACAAACTTGTCCATAATAGACAAGAACGAGTTTCACTATCACTAGGCTCATTAAAACATAGCGATGGGTTTGCCTGAAGGGCGAATTATAGAACAAGCATATGTTATCCTCCTCAAGCTTGACAAAAATAAAGAGGTACTGGTCAGCAATGACTGGGGAAAAATTGGGAAGAAAACTTGAAAAAACTTTGTTGGTAGCAAGTCGCTTTTGAACATGACACTTTCACTCCGCATCCAAGTCAGGTTGGGTTGTTCCATTCACTGGTCACATCACCATGGTTCCATCACACCATCCAGATATGGAGTTAATGCTACCAATCCATCATGTCAGTGTCTCCGATATGTTCAAGAGAAGTCACTCCGAGAATTCACTTATGTCTCACCCACTGCAATACATTTACGCTCCATTCTTTCATGATCGCCACCCTAAACCTTATATCACTAGATCATTTTTACCTCCATTAAAATCATTTGCTCCGTTCCATGTCACTGATGTGGGATTCCCAAAGGCCCTCCTATGACGGATTGCTTCTTGTCGACATCAGCTCATTATCCAAGAAGTCGATTTAGGAACAACCCTTTCAGTACTTTGAAGCTTGCATGCCTCAATGGCAAGTTTCTCACTTCCGGCGACAGGTTTACATCACTGGCCTTCGACCGAAAGATTTTGCGTGGTGTTCAACGCCAAGTCCTTTATTCACACCACGTGAATTGTACTGTAGTACCTTGAGGGTCATCATCATTATCGGTGATTCCTCTCGCACCTATTAATAGCTTCCATCATTGGCTAGTAATCAGGCGATGTCTTTCCATGTTTGACTCCAAAACACCTCTCACATGGATCGACTTGTACTTTGAGTGAAGATCGAACGAGATTGAAGATTCCGGATCTAGTTTCATCCATCTGGGCTACGATATAGATTCAGGAGAATAAAGACATCAAATGTACATCATTGCTGCACAGATAATCATCCAATCTAAGGGATGATGGCTCTACCAGAATCATCAGTCTACACTCAGACGATTGTCTGTCTCATGTACATGAAAATGAATTTATAAAGTTGAGCATGGGAATTCCCGCCTTAGCTAGATTATGAAAATATTATGAAGATAATGTATTGTATTGTATCTTATTACAGGTCTCATTCCAGCTTGAAAGAACTTCAGACCCTCATGATAAAACATTTCACCCAACATCAACAAATTAACGACCTCATGCTTTAGGGGGCAACTGTTATAAACAATTTCGGGCACTGCAACCCCAATCATAAATGTCCATAAACCAAGGGCTCTTAAGTCCCTAAAAGTGTTGTTTCTACCCCTAAAATAACAAGGTCAACTGATTACATCTTCTCCCAGAAGTTCTCCATGAAAAACTACTCAGAATTGGTCAAAACTGGATCATTTCACCTGCTCCATGGTCAAAGTGCATTACATCCCACCTAAGTACACTTAGTAGTTGTGATGCATGTTGAAAAGCCCTTCTATGGGGTGTGATGGGCGAGAGTGGACAAATGGCAAGGTCAATCTACAAGGTGGAGAAAAAAGAATCTTCTAGAAACTTCTCCTGTGACACTTGCCTCTCTGCATTCACCTAGGGATCAGAGTAAGAGATCATCAATCTCCAAGTGGATTCAAGAACTATTAGAGAGAGGAGACTAATCAAATCTCAAAAGCTGACTCACCCCCCTTACAAACATCTATATATGGATCTTATATGGATCCCGATAACAGGCTGGGTGTACAAACAAGTCAATGAATTCACTATAAGTATAAGGGCACTCATAAGTATAATGGAAGACTAAGCTCCAAAAGATCACAGACCTCTGATTTCCTTTTGAATCTAATTTCCTGATGGGAAATGGAAAGTTGTCTGGCTGATAATATAACAACAGACGGTATATATAAGATGTGTATTTGAACACTCCATCCCTCTCCAAATTCATGAATTGAGCATGGATCTTGTTGGCAATGAAAGTGTCATAGTCATACTTGATAGCAGGGGGCTGTCCTAGAGTAAATATTGATAACATAACCAGGGTGATATCATCCACATATTCACTGGACCTGAATCCCAACACTGAGGATATCATGTCAAGAATGAGTTTATCAGTTTCAGTGAAAAAAGCATGCAGATAAGGAGGAGGGCCTTTAGGTTGGTGCTTTGGTGACATGAACATCTGAGTAATACAGGTTATCTCTGAGCTACGAAATTGAGAAGCTTTTTCCACCAAAAATCCCATGGAAAGAGGAGCCAGAGGCTCAGTGGAATGAAAATGTAACATCTCATTGATGGATTCAGCAGTTATGGAGAAAAGGACATTTTGGGAAGGTGACATAATTGCTCTAAGGATAGGGTCATAGTTAGCACAGCATTGGTGGATGCTATCTGGGAAAACATGGACTGAGGGGAGGAAGTACATGGGAAGGTTTGATTCCCACAGTCCAAAAATATCAAAATTGCTTAGATGACTATCCCTGAGTTGGCAGAAGCCCTGAAGGTAATTGTAATCAGTGGTTAAATCCTTTATTTGAAATTCCTTGTCTGCAAGAGGCAGATAATTCAAGTCTTTATGAGGTGCATTTATAGGTGCGGCATTTAGATCTGCAGGGGCTTCCATGTTTGGTTCTTATGTTTTCAAACTAGTATTTAGGATTGTTGTGGAAAATTGAACTGTATAACAAGTCTAGGAGTCTTTTTGTGGGCTAAATGGACTACTCTTGACTCGAATTTGGTTTCATAGGCAGAACTTTTAGTGAAAAAAGTGGAATTTACAGGGTTACTGGTAAAATGGATAAATACCTAGACTACGAAGGAAAATTGAGTAATTGTAGGTCGGATGTTGGGGTAGAGAACATGCTGCAGTGGTCTCTTTGGCTGGGTGGCAATTGAAAAATTGGTACAGTGAATTCAGTCGTTCTTTTGCATGGGAGAGTGAACAAACAAAATCACAGTGAAAATGATATTTCATCACTTTTTAACGCAATTCGATTTGGCGGGTAATTTTGGTATTTATTAAGCATATGACGTCAGCATGATGGGACAGCTTGTCACCTAGTGGGGTTACGAGATAGTGATGTGGCAGTGACATCAGTGAGGGGTCAACAGAAGGGTGGTAAGTAGTTTTGGCCCGCACCACTTATGAATTAAAGTGGTTTCGGTGGAGAGGGCCGCGAGCAGCGCCGGTGGTCGACACGCATCCATGGTACGGGCGCAATACCACTAGTCTCTTGGGCATTAAAATGTAGCGGCGGAGTAGGTCGCGATATGTATATTGGCCATCCAATGGAAGGGCACCGATCGGATGGTGGATGCTCGTTGAAGGTGACAGAGGGTTAATGCATGGGGGGCCCGATGTAATAAATTTTAATAAATCATATCAGGGCTACGCTTATTGGTTGGCAGGGTGATTTGTTAATTAATTAACGTGGGGTTAATTAATTTCAAAACTGTGCGTGGGGAATGGTTATTATAAGGTTTCAAATAAACCTATAATTCCATTAAGACAGTGAAATATGGCTATAGTTTAGTCGGGGGCAGGAATACTACAGTAGTGGGGGGATTATATTATATATAGTAGAGGATAGGGTATCTTTTCAGGGGAATTATATAATATAAATTAGTGTTAATATGACAAATGAAAGCAAGCTCTAAGTTTAAATGTTTTTAGAATTTTTACACAAAAGTTTAGGCCCAAAGGGAAAGGAAGGGGTCTCTACACAGAAGATGACCATTTTCATAAGTGAAATGGGAGTTTAATGAGGCAATAATGAGATGGAATGAGTAGGGTGATATTGAGCAGATCTCAATATCTCTAGGGGAGATTAGTAAGTGATTTGGGAAAAGGATGGAGGGGAGTTATTCATGCTTTGCTTGACCTAGATCCAGACACCTGCCATGATACTTGTGATAATAATAAAATGAACCACTTGAAAGACAAACATCAATCACAAGTCTCTTTCTGCAACATCAAAATTGCCTACCCAGCCTATTGTACCTAACATTTTTCTTCTTTTTCTTTGGGTGCACTTGGACTGGCAAACCTCATCAATTTTATTTTGTTTACATGATAAGCCTATCTAGATTTGCACTTATTTCTTCCAAGGGCTCAGATTAAATAGTTGAGCTCCTTTGCTTCTCTACCTATATATTTATCTGCCAAGTTTAAACAGTTCGAACAGATTTTATTCTCTATTTCTAAAACAAGAAATTCAAACATGAACTGACCAAGATTAAGCTATTTGGCTAGTCATTAACTGTGGTAAAAAGTTAACTGTACAAGATGCTTTATTTATTGAAAATGAAATATTAGTGGCATTTGGACTTGCACACTTTCCCGGTCCTTTCTTTGGAGTTCATTTCTTCTTATTTTTTCTTTTGACCATTTATCTTTTTACCCTTTGATTTTTCTTTTAGGGTATACCCTCTTTTCATTTTTAAAATTTTTTGATTTGTTTTTCATAATATGGAAAACCTTTACAACAAGAAAAGGTATGAACATATTGGAAAGCCAACCAAGTCAATCATGAAATATGACACCTATTGATATAGGAGCATAACACTAGCTCCACTTGGAGATGGCTTTCCTTGGTGGAAAGTCAAGAATAACAGGTCAGATGGCCCTTCTGAACAACTCTTGCTGTGTTGTAAACCCTTCTCTTGCTGAAAGTAGAAAACTGTACAAACAGATCATGTACAATATATGCATTTTTCTTGAGCAAAACAAAATAACTGTAGACTACTTGCTACTGCAATCTCTGATATACTAAAATTAAGAAACGCAAAAAATGGTAAAGTTCTGTTCTTGCTTTTCGAAACTTTCTGCACTCTCCTCCTCATTCTTATTGCTGTAAAACGCTGCCAAAACTGAAGTTCCTTATGTACAAGTTAGAGTCAGGATATATTGACAAACTGGATCAAAATAGTGTTTCAACATTCGACCATTCACTGGTCCTTCTTCTATTTCTAAATTATCCGGGTTTTTCAAAAAGTAAGTATTGTTTCCTAATGAAGCCTGAATAACAAAAGGTCCCTTCCACAGGAAGTCAAACTTCCCACATTTTCCTTTATCTTCTCTTATGGAGTCCCATTTTAAAACTTTGTCTCCTATGTAAAAATCTTCTGCCTTGCCCCTCTTATCAAATATTTTCTTGAGTTTTTTCTTGTAAAAGTTGGATCTTTGGTACACCTATTCTCTGGTCTGCTGCAAGTGTATGGTCTGATTTATCCTTCTTTGAATTTCATTGGGCTATACCTGAGCTTCTTGCAAAAATTTCATTACAGGGACTCCTCAAGATGAAGGAAATACAACCTCCATACCATAAACTAGTTCATAAGGGCTAGTCCTAATGGATCTCTTGGTAGTTAATCTGTCTGCCCATTGTGCATTGATAAGTTTCTTATGCCAATTTTTCTTGTTTTCTTCCAATACTTTCTTGATAATATTGATCAAGCTCTTATTGGAAGACTCAGCTAGACCGTTACCTTGAGGGTCATAGGCTGTGGAATGGCCTAAGGTGATATAGTATTTGTTACAGAAACTGATCATTCTCTTGGATTTGAAAGCAATAGCATTGTCAGTGATAATCTTTTCAGGATAGCCAAATCTAGACAAGATGTTGGTTTCTAAGAATTGTATGATCATCGTATCATTGGCTTGTCTACAAGGGATTACTTCTATCCATTTGGTGAAATAATTTGTGGTTGTAAGGATCCATTTATGTTGGCGAGAAGAGGGAGGATGGATTTCACCAATGAAGTCTAAAGCCCATTGCTGAAATGGCCTTTCAATGGAAATTGGACTAAGGGGTAAAGGTAGAAGTTTCCTCTTGCCTTCAAAGATTTGACATTTATAGCAAACAACAACAAATTTCTTGACATCAGCAAAAAAAGTTGGCCAGTAAAATCCAACCCTTAGGATTTTATCAGCAGTTGATTTCCAGTAAAGATGTCCACCACAGTCCCCTGTGTGAAATTCTTTAAGTATCTTGTCAAATTCATCTTTTATTAAGCAGTTCAATGGAATACCTTCATGATTTTTCCAAAAAAGAGCACCATCTAAAATACAAAATTTTGAAGCCTTCATTTTCAAAAACCTTTTCTTTGTTCTGGATAACCCTGGAGGAGCCTGCGGGTTTAATAATACATGACTTATGTCAGCATACCAAGGTGATTCTAGGAAGGCCTTGCTGATTTGTGGAGTCGCCATCTCCTGTTCATTATCTAGTTCATTAATATCCAGGGCTTGGAAATTGGTTTCAGTCATGAGTTAACCAATCCCTATCCTTTTATAAGCTTTGTAGGCTTTATTTCAATATCATACTCTAATATAGTAGCAATCCATTTACCTCTCTTACCTTCAATCCCCTCTTGGGTCAAGATATCTTTGACAACAACATTTGATACATAAGCTATTATATGGGAGTATAATATGTAGACCCTGAAGTCTTTGATAGCTTTCAGAAGTGCATAAGCCTGTTTTTCCATGATTGGGTATTTTAGAGGTGCATCTTTGAGTGCTTTACTAAAAAAGGCTATGGGTTTTTCACATCCTTGATCATCTTTCTGAAGTAAAACACAACAATAGTGTGTTTTGATGCAAATGAAAATATTATGAAGTCTCTGTAAAATTTTGGACTTGTAAGGACCAGTGTTCTGGTCAAAGCTATTTTAATCTCCTCAAATGCTTATTTAGCTTCTAATTTCCATTTAACCTTGGAATCTTTTTTCAGCATATTGTTCAACAATCTGATTAATTCAGCCAGATTAGGAATGAATCTCCTTAAAAAGTTAATTTTTCCTAGGAAGGCTTGAAGTTCCTTGATATTTCTTAGGTGAGGTATTTGTAAAATGGCTTTTATTCTATCAGGATAAATTTTGATGCCATCTTTGGAGATTATGTGGCCCAACAATTTTCCTTCCTCTAGACTGAACAACAACTTCTTAGGATTTAAGGAAATACCATATTGTTTACAGTTTAAAAAGACTTGTCTCAGATGATCTAGATGTTGTTGATCTGATTTAGAAAACACAGTAAGATCATCTAGATATATGACCAGAAAATCATGAATCTCTTTTGAAAAAGCTATGTCCATTGCTTGTTGGAAGGTTGCCCTTGCATTTTTCAACACAAATGGAATTTTGACATATTTGAAAGTTCCCCATGGTGTTGTAAAAGCAGTCTTTTCCTAGTCATCAAGATGGACTAGAATTTGGTTAAAGCCTGAAAACCCATCTAGTAGTGAAATCCTAGAGGCACCCACTACCCTTTGTAAAATATGGTCCATCTTAGGTAACGGGTAGTGGTCTTTCAAAGAAACCTTATTTACATTCCTTAAATCTACACATAGCCTGATTTCTCCTGTTTTCTTCCTAGTGGGTACTAAATTAGACATCCACTCTGAAAACCTGATGGGAACAATTATCCCTACTTCATACATTCTTTTGATTTCTTTTTCAATTAAAGCGAGTAGTACAGGGTTAACCCCTCTGAGTTTTTTCTTGAAAGGTTTCTGATTTTCTTTGAGGGGTATTGTATGTTGAATCACAGAAGTGTCATAAAATTTGAGATCTTCATAGCTCCAAGCAAAAACATCCTGGAATTCCTTGAACAGTTCAACGTATTTAAGCTTTTGGTCAGGAGGCAAAGTTTTGGATAATTTTATCATTTTCGAATTTTCTTCAGTTCCTATGTTACATTCTTCTATGTCTGAGTTTAGAGGCTGCATCTTGGGTTTCTTTGGGATGTCATTAGAATCAAAAAAATCTTCCGAAGGAGTTAATCTTGTGGGCAAATAATTATATTTTAAATCAATAACTTCATATTCTCCTCTAATAATCTCATCAATGTCTATTTCTTTAAGCTCTTGCAACCTTTTCTTGGTAAATTTTGTTGAGTGAAGTACTTGAGTTTCACTTTCTGTTGTAATGTCTATTTCAATTTTATCTCTTTGATCAACTTCACCAACAATGTCTGTGTCTATATTAGTGTTACAAAACTCTTCTTCTAGGGTCAAGAAATTGTTAATCTGAATATCATTGTCAAACACTTGCCAATTCTTTACATTGTCTGGTATGGTTGGCCTGTGTTTAATTTCAGCTGTGAACTGATGATTGGGTTTAAAAGGTAATTTACAAGTGCTGGCAAATGTTGCCAAACTGTGAGCTCGCAAATTGTGTTTTCTTGGAATTTTGGCAAGCTATGTTTGCAGAAATGTATTGAATATTTCAATTGTTGTTTCTCTATAAGATCTTAATCTAGGATCATTTGTGAGGAAGTTTCCTTTTATCTGTTGAAAACTAAATCAGAATCTCCCAATACTGATACCCTGACTACCCCTAAACTTTTGATCAATTTAAGTCCTACCACCAGGGCTTCATACTCAGCCATATTATTGGTATATTTGAAGTTTAATCTATAGGCATGCCCTTCAGCATGATCATTTTCTAGATTGTGTACCCAAATTCCTGCTCCTACCCCTCATTTATTAATTGATCCATCAAATCCTAAATACCATAGGATCTCATGTTCAGAGTTAGTATCAGGAGTGTTAGAAATTTGTTTACTAGGGAAATCTGGATTTTTAGTTTCATCTGGTTTCTCTTGAGTGTCTGATATATCATTGTTCATATAAATTTCTTGAATTTGAACACTAGAGTTTTGATGTATAATCTCTTCTTGTCCAATCGCTAAAACCTTGACATCAGTTTAAGGATTATTTTCAGCATTGTATAGAATGAAGGAGTCCATGTCAAAGTGCATGGAATAGATGGGAAAGTTCTGGGGTTTCTCCTGGCTGCTCACCACCTATTTCATTAAAGTTTCTCGGTACAATCTCTTTGGCTAGCCAAATATTGAAATAGTAGCATAGGACATGTCTACCTGTAAAGATCCTTGGAGCTTTGCACCCCAAGATCTAGACAACAACATGCCATATATTGGTGGGATATCAGCTACCACTACATCCATTAAAATCATCTTGGCAGGGTATTGAAATAATGATACACATAAATCTTTAATCAAGCCCAGACATCTAACTTAGCTTGAGTCAAAAGAGAACAAGTCTTTGTATGCCCTGGTAATATCTAGGTCCAACTTCTCCATTACAGATTTAGGCATTAAGTTATGAGAAGCTCCAGAATCAAACATGGCATTGTGAAGTATTTCATCATGTATGTTCAGACTTACATAGAAAGGAGGAACCCCTCCATCTACTGATTTTTTGTTTACCTTAGGGCCAAAAATTAGTTTAGGCTAGTCATCCATGACATTTACTAAATCTTTGTTTTCTGAAATTTGGAGTGATCTGCAGATTTGACCTCTATAGGCATCATGCTTAGCCAATTCTAACAATGGGATAGCTATGTTTAATTTTCCAATTTCGGTCTCAATATTAAAAGGTTTTTCAGTTTGAAATTTTGTATTTGGGATCATGATATTGTCTTTTTCTGTTGTATTTTCAGTGCTTTTTTATTTTTCAACAGTGGTGTTATGAGCTGAAGTTGCTTCTGTGGAGTACTAAAGAAGGTATGTTTTTGGTAATCATTTCAGCATCTTTTTATTAGAACTTACAAATCTTTTGCATCATGAACTAGAAAACAATAAGGAATTGTAATAAAACATGTGAGATTAATATGCGAAGATGAGAACACTGACAACTGTCATTTCCTTATACATGAAGGATGAAAAACGAGGAGTTGTCATTCCAAAGGAAAGGACAAGGATGGGATAACCACTATCCCTTTGACGGGAGACTGTATGCAAACCAAGCTAATCAAATCAAAACAAATCAGCCTTGGGAAGGAAGTAGAGATATCGGCTTGGCGCAGGAAAGGAAAGAAATGACTAAGGATTAACGGTTTGGCGAATCCCTCAGGATCCTTGATCCTGAGGGATTGTTGTCTTATCTATTTCTACACTTAGTTATCTCTGCCTTCACCCTTATAAAAGGGGCATCACTGCTAGCTCAAAGAGAGTTGAATGCTTTCATGTAATTTCCTTTAAAATCAAAACTTTGATCACTGAGTCTAGTTAAGAACTGATACATTGTAATTTCGCTTTATGCATTAATACAAACTTGGTTACTACTTTACCTCTGAGTCTGGAATAACTTCAAGCGGTGTACCCCTAGAGGCTAAGGGCCCGGCCTTGGAGGACACTTGCTTCTGTATCATTACATTTGGTTCTTGCATGGTTTGTGTATTGATGTTATTTGGTAATCCGATGTGTTCTTGTAAGTTTTACATTACATGCTCTGTTATGTTTAATTCAGTAAGATTTCTAAAGGCAGACTTATTGTATTGACTCTACAATGAATCACTGTTCTTCTGAATGTTGATTAATCTTTACAGAATTTTGTTGCTGTTCAATTACAAAGCCTCTGTGCTATACACTTATCACAAAATTCATCTTAGCGATTATGTTCTTTGTGATTGTTGTATTTATAAACATTGTTCTTCCATTCTGAAACGCAGTTGTAATCTTTTATAGCTGAAGAGTGATAATTGGATTACTAAGATTGGGTTACTATTAAGGTGCGTCATGCACATATGTGATTTTGGATTGCTGTTCCATAATTCATCATTAATCAGAGTCGTTCCATTTTGGTGTGTTGTTCAATTCATCCGTAAGAGTGAAGAATTGCCATTTGATTCTTACAGATTACGATTAGTGCATTTGATCTTATAGACCAAGGGGTTACTGCTTATTAGACTTAGTTGTTGTTCTATTTCTTAACTATTGTTCCATTTCAGATTTGATGTTCTATTTCTTAATTGCTGCCCTATTTCTCATTTGCTGTTTCGTTTCTTGCCATTTGTTATTTTGGTGTGAAGAACAATCTCAGGCTATAGTGAGCATTGACATTTACTGTCTGGCTCCTAGATCCACGATCTGTTCTCCAATTTACCTTAGTTCCATCAGTTTACAAAGGGATAAGTTATTGCTACTGAACCCTTGACTGATAAATTGCTTAGCTTTCTGAATGTGTGGTTTAATCTTTTAAAGTAATTAGCCATAAACAAGCATCGATTTATTCTTGTATTTCTGAACATTGTACTACTAACATTACTCTCAAAAATGATAGCCTCAGACTGAGACACTCTTTGAAATAAAAAAATGTTCATGGATTGACATATTAATGTGAGGTAATTAGAGGTGAAAATAGACCCTTTTTATAGCTCCACATTTTGGTGTCGTTGCCAGGGAAAGAGTGTAGCCATTTGTTTTTTTTCCAGAGTAGTGTAAGAACCTGTTAGGGAAGAATTCGGTTTTAAAGATGGAAGGTAAGAACCTACGTGTGGAGCATGTAACAGTCCTGTTCCCCTGCCCACTTTCCTACAGATTTTTTGTTGTTTTGTTTGGGTAGAATTTAGCAGTCGACTTGTGTGCATGACTAAGTAGAAAAAACCAGAAAAGAATTCCAAAACTCTACCCAAGCTAGAAAAAGCTAACGGGCTGGTGACCCTTGGCCAATCAACCTTCATAGAAGAAATCTTCAAGAAATCAAAATCTCAGCCCTCAGTAGGACCCAAGAAAGTTATTTCTACACAGCCTACTAGTTCTCTTCAGGCTATAGGATCACCATCTGTAGCCTTTGCTGAGGTGCATAGTCAAACTGAAGAGCAGGACTTTCAAGAAATTGAAAATTCTACTCCAGAACTATTGCAGGAAGGGAATTTTAGTAATCTTTGTGAAGGAGGAGAAGAAACAAGGGAAACCAAGGAACCAAGGTCTCCTCTTGGGACAACCCAGACATTAAAAAGCCCAGACAAGGGAAGTGCTGCAAAAATTGTTGTTGAAGAAACTCAATCTCCTCAGACATTAGGTACTCTCATTATCCCAGATAAAGGAAGTGTTATTAAAACCATTCCTGTCAAAGCCATTCCCTCTCAACCTAGGTATACTCTCCTAGATATCCCAGAAATTTATTGGCATATATTCGACCCAATGGCTCAAAACTAGCCAAACACTCAAACCTCTACATTACAATACCCTATAGTGGATTATGTAGCAAATGCGCCCATGAAAGAAATCCCTCTTCAACATATCCATACATTCCACGGTCTTACATCAAAAGAAACGAAACAGCAAATGAGAAATAGGGCAGCAATTAAGAAATAGAAC
>Ga0181469_100558_pt2 | contig 12236 bp, 16 predicted proteins | sample InSIn2SAF170_2_FD_119081 | JGI IMG/M metagenome (GOLD analysis project Ga0181469, IMG submission 119081) | Clean room microbial communities from NASA Spacecraft Assembly Facility at Jet Propulsion Laboratory, Pasadena, California, USA -... ... | reverse complement strand
ATGGAGGATTTGTTGGTGGGTAGAGATCAGTGGGCCTCTGTAGATCTAGGTATGACACCAATAGGAATGTCAGTAGAAGATTGAGAAAAGTTATATAAAAATGCAAAGAGCACAATATGATTGTGTCTCCTAGATTCAATATTGTTGAATGTATCAGGGGAAGATATGCCAAAGGATTTGTGGGACAAGTTAGGGACTTTTTATCAATCTAAGTCTCTAATGAAAAACCTGTTCCCGCGAAAAAATTTATATAACCTGAGGGTGAAGGATGGAGACTCAGTGACATAACATCTGAATGCATTTAATACTCTGGTAACCTAGTTTGTATATGATAATATTAACGTTTTAGACGGAGATAAGTGCATCAGTCTATTGTGTTCTCTACCAGACTCATTGGATAGTCTTGTAGTTGCTATAGGTAGAAATACAACTACGTTGAAGTTTGATGAAATAGTCTCATCCTTGTTGCCAAAGGAGATGCGACGAAAAAATATAGAGAGACATAATAGAGATGCCTTGTCAGTAAGAGAACCGTCCTAAAACATAAAAAAAAGTCCTCAAGTGGGAATCTAAATCTAGAGGGAGATCTAAATCTTTGGGAAAATATGTAAAGGTACGTTGTAAATGTGGAAAAGAAGGGCACTACAAAAAGGATTGTAAATCTAAAACTCCTAAGAAAGGAAAGGGATATGATGATTCTCCTTCTGTAGAGGTGAAAAATACCTCAAATGAAGGTGGGGATGTGTACTTGGCTTCTTCTTCAAGTACACATGTAGATCATGAGCCATGGTTGATTGACTTAGTTGCATCCTTTGACTTCACTCCCTTGTTGGGTGAAATCCAACTTGGCCTATTTTTTTGCAAGAAATCTGCATTTTATGGAGCAGAGTGCGTAGTGGAGTGTGCAGTGAAGTGCGCAACAGAGTGCAAAGTGGACCGCGCAATGGAGAAATTTTGGATATACCGCACGGTATAAGGGCTTCGAGATAGGGCCAAGCCCCTTCCTTTTGTAATTTTATAAAATATCAATGGTTTTCAGATCATAGTTTCTTATATTAGGGAGTCCATGGTATATGGACCATGGTATTGTAATGATATATCCTCGATGTAATAGTATATATAGGGTAATAATAAAGAAGAAGTTGTATACTTGTGATCTGTGGTTTGGAAGAGAAGGCGAGGCTCTGTAGCTGAGCGCGTAGATGACCTGTATCTTAGTGCGTAGGTCAAGAATTGTTTATTGTACAAGAATTATTATTATAAGAAACAGTTCTTGTGAACGTAGTCTGACATTGGGATGGACCATGGTAAAATTGGTGTCTTCATGTGTATATATGCTTATTATCTATTGTAGAGTAGCAATTTATTACAATTGCATTTTTATTACAACACAGTGATGATTATGGGTTTATATGATATATTTATGTGATTAATTGAATGCGACGAAGTGATTTATGAATATTAAGTGTAAGAAAATAGAATAATACCACATATCCACATCTCTCAAGGCTGCAAAAACCTAGTTTTACATCCTCCCATAATCACTTCGTGTGAGACCATGATTTGCTTGCAGGTTGTTGTCAAAAGGGCCAATGATTTAGGGTTTTGTTGGTGCATAATATAGATCAAAACCCGGGTCAGCCCAAATCATAACCAACAAATGGTTTTGTTGCCCTGATTAGGATATGTTTGAGATATATGTTTATGTGGCATCTGTTGAAGAAGGAGATTCAATATTGGCTAGAATCGAAGAAGCAAGAATTTGCAAGTCAAGAGAATAGAAACCCTATTTTAAAGTCTGAATATTGGTTACAAAGATATATTTTCACACATTAATACAAAATTTTCTTCGTATTATTGCATGTTGAATTGTACAAGTTGATATCAAGGTTGACTGAAAGAAATACCTATTTTAAAAGTGGAGAACCTATGATGTGGAATCCTAAATTGATACAACGACTCAAGAGCAATAAAAACAAAATTTCAAGGGCTATTAGTTTTTGGATTGATAGTATCTTTGGGAGGATTCATTACTAAGTTCACAGTAGACTAGATCATTTCCTACAATGAAGCAGAATGACAATTCTTCAAAGGACCATGAGGTAAGTATTTAAAATAATTGAAACTTTGGGATAATATGATTCTATGTGAAAGGGGATTATTAAAGATGTAGCCAAATAGTTAGTTTATTTATGTTTGGAATAAGAGAGAATAAATTTGAGCCAGAGATCATAGTAACACGAATTGGAAAAATATATAGAGTAGATACTAGAAAAAGATTTCATGGAAAAGACCCAGAGACATTTGTAGAAACTAAATATAGTCGTCTATTGAGTGACTTTGAATGTGAAAGGGAAGATAGCCACCCTGATGAGACCCAGGTAGCATTGCAGTATTCACCTTCTAAGCCTGAGAGTTTGTAGAAGTCAGAATCCAGCAAGAGCGAAGATATTTTTGACTCTCCCCCTGCCCCTCCCTCTCCAAGAAAAATAATGGAGCTATCTATTTTCAAAGTAACTCGATCGGAAGATCCAAAGAAGTTTTGGTTTTTATGTGAATATGTATAGACTGCGAAGCAGATCAATTATGAAAATATAAAGAAAGCACAACTCATTACGACGCTCTGAGATAAAGCATTTACATGGTATATGAAGTATTCAAATAATCATATTAGAACATTTGAAGATATTAAAGAAGCGCTGATAAGACAGTTTAAGAAGCCAAAGTCTGAGTCGTAGTGCATTATTCAGTTAAAATAAATTAAATAGAAATCTGTTGAGTATATTTGGGAATTTGATCATAGATTTAAGGAATTCTTGGATCAAGTGAGCTTAGAAATAGCTCCACAACAACATTAGGAATGTTTTATCGCTGAGTTGTTACCGCATAATAAATTACCATTGATGCAACTAAAGACAAAAAGTCAAGCTGAAGCTATTTAGATTGCGATGAAGTTGGAAGCTTCACCTATAGGAGATACTAATGTAGGTACGCAATAGATTCAGAGTCAGTTGGCAAAACTAACCCTGCAGATACAAGATATCAAGAAAATCAAAGAAGTCAAAGAAGACGTATGGTGTACAAAGTGCAGATCGGAGGGCCATTATAAAGAATAATGTCCTATATTTAGGGATCACATGGCTATTGGGGCATCGAATCCCTTAAATGTAGGATCCAACGTGTGGTGCAAGATATGCAAGACTAGAGGCCAACATCACTCAAAATATTGTTACATATTAAAGAAATACGTGCAAAATCCAAAGAGCCTATATTGGAAATTATGTAAATCAGTAGGACATGATGAAAATAATTGTCAAGCTTATGAACTAATGATGGAGCGCAGTGTTGGCACTTATAGAATGCAAGAAGAAGAATGCAAACATGAAGGTAGTGGATAGTCTGATGGTCGAGGAGGCTACCAATGAAGAGGTAGAGCTATTGGAGATGGTCAAGGATGTGGATAGACCATTTGCTATAACTGCTGATAGGAAGGTCATTTTGCAAGATACTTTCAGAACCCTACAATGATAGGAAGGTCATTTTGCAAGATACTTTCAGAACCCTACAATGACATGTAAGTACTATAAATCCTTTGACCATGTAATTGAATAATTCCTTGTACTTATGGAAAAGATGCAAGAAAAAGTGTATCAACAACTGACACAAAATATTCAAATGATGATTGCTAAAAGGAGGACCAATGAACCTCAAATTAGTATTGTCACTAGAAGTGGAGCTGTGACTGGAAGTGATAAAGTAGATGAGAAGAGATAATCTAAAAGGACATGGGTTAGAAAAACTGTTGAGAAAGCTCCTGTTTTTTATATTTAGAAGGAAAGATAAGTATTTATGGAAGCAAAGTGAAGCTTTATGGATTTTGGAGCTTCGACCTCAAGTGCATAGCCAAATCATAGAACTAGCTACGACGTGTCATCAACTTCGACATAGAATCAAGCTTTGATGCAGAACTGAGCTTTGATACAGAATTGAGCTCCGACACAAGACTAGGATTCATCAAATCAAGTAGGTATTTTAAATACTTTTATGAAAACTTGTATGAAATTATTAAGAGATCAAAAGGTTGTAGAAGAGCTTCAAGAATTGATAGATTCATGTGCTTCCAAATAAGCATTGCGAAGTGAGATGCACGTAGTCAATAATTTCATCAATAAAAGAGAACTAGAAGAGAGATGAGGCTTAGTGCGTAGATAAGAGTATATGAGATGGATCAAGTTATCCTAGATCCGGGATCCAATGCTAATGTATTAACAAAGAAGACATGGGAATTAATGGGTAAGCCAAACCTACAATGGTAACCTATTTAGATATGGATGGAAAATCAACAAGATCTTCCCCTTAGGAAGACTACCAGGTGTAATAGTGGACATTGAAGGAGTTCACACTACAACTGGTTTTGAAGTAATAGAGATAATTGATGATAGTAACCCCTATCTTGCATTGCTTGGACTTGATTGAGAATTTGAAAATATAGCTATAATTAATTTGAAGAAGAGCTAGATGATATTTGAATAGACTAATATGAGAGTGATTGTTCCCGTGGACCCATCAGAAGGAGTAAGATATACAGAACTAGTTAGAGAAGAATACTACGTAACTGAGATAGATAATATCTATCAAATGAAAACAAAGGAACAAGATTGGGTTAAACCTACCATAGGAGGAAAGTTGACTTGGGATCATGATAGTTCTTTTACCTCAGATTCATAAGAAGAGTTGGAAAACTGGAAGAATAGGTTGAATGAATTATCCACAAGGCGTTGTGCAAGAATCACCAAATCAGTTCACTGTATGATATCTAAGGAATGTAATATGCCTTCTTATGATGGCTTGGGTGATATAAATACTTTTCTTGATGATTTTTAGGAATAAGTTCCAAAGAATCAAAGGTTGTCAGCCTTAGATAGAGCCCTAAAAGCTATCCCTACTAGATGATGGGGTGCACACAAGAAGAATATAGGAGATTGGCAGGAATGTCAAAGGTTGATGTGTATAATATTTGGTCAGATAAATACATGGATGGAAATAAAATACGATGGTCAAACTAATCCTAGGGAGCATATCCAATAATGTACTACAACATGGAAGGAGATTCCACAATAAGAATGGGTACATGGATTCATTCATACATTAGAGACAATACCTAAGAATTGGTACCTAGAAAGAAAGCTTCAACATGGTACATTAAACTCGGCAGACATGGTTGATGGCTTCATATTAACATTCAACTTTGAGGATGATTGTCCATACATAGATTTGGCTCTTCAGATAGTTAAGAAGAAGATATTTGAGAATGAAAATCCATTGACATGGGAACAACCTAATTGGGCTGCGCAGATAGAAAATGCACTAGAATGTTATAACCTTACTGCAAAAATTAAGAAGAAGAAGAAGATACTCACAACATGACATAGTAGAATCAGAAGGATACCGTGAAGTAAATGGACCTGAATTAGAGATACCAGATATAACGAAGCCACCGAAGACTAAGAAGGTGAACATAGGATTAGAGAAGGAGCCTAAATTTGAAACAATAGGAGACTATTGGGATGAATAGACAGTTAGTAAAGTTACAAAGTTACTTCATGAATACCAAGAACTATTTCACACCAAGTTTTCAAAGATGAAGGGCATACCAGGAGATCTAGAAGTCATGAAGATTGCCCTTAAGCCTGATGCAAAGCCAGTCAAACAAATACCTTATAGGCTCAATCTGAAGTATAAGGAGAAATTAAAGATAGAACTTGTTAAGATGATAGCAGCATGAATTATTGAATCGGTAGAAGAATAAGAATGGGTGAGTCCTATGGTGGTCTAAGAAAAGAAGACTCAAGGAGAGATTAAGATTTGTGTTGATCTGAGGAAGTTAAATGATGCATGTTTACATGATCCCTTCCCTACCCCTTTCATAGATGAAGTACTAGACAATGTAGGAGGTTAGGAAGCTTACTAATTTATAGATGGATTTTCAGGTTATCATCAGATTAGGATTGCACTTGAAGATTTGTATAAAACCACATTTTCTAAAAAATGGGGCTCATATCAATACACAGTAATGTATTTTGGATTAAATAATTCCCCTAATATATTTCTAGAGTGGTGGTTGCAACTTTTAAGGAATATATCCACAAATTTTTAGAAGTATACTCTGATGATTTCATAGTATTTGGGTTGTTAAGAAAACATATTGGAAGCTTAAGACTTATGTTTAATACATGTAGGAAATACTAGATCTCTCTGAACCTAAAGAAGTGCATATTTTATGTACCTTTTGGCATATTGTTGGGACATATTGTTTGCAAGAAAGGACTAATGGTGGACCCTGCTAAGATTGTTATCATTGTGAATATGCCTCCACCTAAGGCAGTAAGACAACTTCGTGCTACATTAGGACATACTAGGTATTACAGGAAATTCATCAAGGGGTATGCGCATATTACTATGCCTATGGAGAAATTGTTGAAGAAAGATGAAACTTTTCAATGGAATGAAGAATGTCAGAAGAACCTCGACATATTAAAATAAAAAATGGTAGCTTCGCCTATACTAGTGTTCCCTAATTGGAATAAGGAATTTCATGCCCATGTGGATGCCTCTTGTATATATTTAGGACTACTAGCACAACCTGGTGTAGGAGAGATTAACCACCCTATAACTTTTGCAAGTAGAAAGTTATCCATAGAAGAGAAGAACTACACAACTACAAAAAGAGATGGATTGGCTATGGTATATGATTTGCAGAAATTTAGACATTATTTGTTGGGATCACACTTTAAAATGTTTACAGATCATTTTACATTGAATTATTTTGTTAATAAGCCCGTCTTAGGAGGAAACATTTGCATATGGCTATTGTTATTCCAAGTATATGACTTTGAAATCATTGTTAAACCAAGAAGACTGAATGCAGGACCTGATCATTTATCAAGATTGGAAACATGGGAATAAACAACAAATATAGAGGATAATCTTCCTGATGCGTAGTTATTTGCAATAAGAATTGCAAATGACAATTTTGCAAACATCATCCAATTTTTAAACACAGGAATGGCTCCTTCAGAATATACTACGTAGTAGAAGAAATAATTAGTGGTTAAGGCATCTGACTTCTCATTGATAGAAGGAAAATTATATAAGATGGGACCAAATGAGATACTTGTGCAGGTATGTTCCTGAACATGAAAGACAAATTATTCTAGCAGAAGCTCATGGTGACGAAACTGGTGGAAACTATGTAGGAAAAGCTACTTCCCAAAATATTTTGGGAGCATTATTGTGGTGGCCTACACTACATAAAGATGCAATATTACAAAGCATGTGATATGTGTCAAAGAATAGGAAAACCTTCAAGAAGAGATGAGATGCCATTGGTACCACAAGTTACATTGCAAGCATTTGATAAGTGGGCTATTGATTTTGTTGGACCCATCAACCCACCTAGGAAGAAGACTAGTGCGAGGTACATAATTACAAAAATTGATTACTTGACAAGATGGGTCAAAGCACAACCCGTAAGATACTGCAATGCATAGACTATTTCGAAGTTTATTTTTGAGTATATATTGCCTAGATTTGGATGTCTAAATATTTTGATGAGTGACCAAGGTTCCCGCTTCCTAAATAAGAGTATTGAAGCATTGACTAAGGAATTCAAAGTTTATCATCAAAATAGTACCCCTTATCACCCTCAAGCTAATGGAACAATAGAATCATTTAATAATATTTTAGAGAATACACCGACTAAGGTATTCAATATGAACATGGATGATTGGGACCTTAAAATTACAACAATTTTATGGGCTTATAGGACCACACGTAAAAAGTTGACAGGTCAGACACCATTAAGGTTATTTTATGGGAAATAAGCTGTGATTCCCATGGAGTACATTGTGCTTAGCATGAGGATTATGACTTTTACATATATGGAAAACCTTGATATAATGGAAGAAAGAATGTCATAGTTGATTATTTTGGAAGAAGATAGATTTATAGAAGGATTCCATCAACATGTACAAAAAGAAGGATAAAAATCCTGGCATGATAGGCATATTAAGCAGGAGAAGTTCCAAGTAGGATAACTTGTTCTCCTCTATGACAGTAAGTTTGTAAAATTTCTAGGAAAATTCAAGATGAATTTGTTGGGCCTCTACATTATCAAACATATTATTGATGGAGGCACAATTCAATTAGCGAAGTTAAATGGAGAGTTGATCCAAGGAAGAGTAAATGAAAGCAATTTGAAGCTATACAAGGATAACCCTATCCCTAAAACCTCACTCTAAAGAAGAAAGGGTGAAAATCGTAGTGCCACTCACAGTTGAAAGTGGGCACTAGACTATAAACTACGTTGTAGAGAGCTTCGAAATAGGAAGTTACTTTGCTATAGTCTAGATTATTTTGAAGTACATAGGAGCTGTGATGCAGTATGGGATGTTCGCTACAATATAGATGTGTCGAAGTTCACCAGAAAAATATGACTGTTAGAAGGGAAAAGTTAACGTTAAAAACATGTGGAAAGTTTCATTTATGGGGATAGATTGACAAGATCTAGGGATAGATATGCAATTAATGAACACAATATGAGTAAAATCTAAGCTAATGATGAGATTAGATATTTAGAATTTCTATAAAAGATTGTGTCCTGTCCATATTTGGAACTTTGATGAATTGAGAGTTCAAGTGTTTACATTGCAAAGAAGTTGCATAAATTCTCGCTGTCGTATGTCGTCTGAATGTTCTTTGGAAGTAATTTTCGTGAGAAGGGCTTATATGGAATCATGGAAGATGATACACCCACAACATCACCACAAAAACAATGGAGATCATTGAGGAAGAAACCAACACAAGATAAAATAACAAAGAACAAACATGACAAGAAACTTGTCGAACCTCAACAAAAACCCGAGAAAGTCAAAGACAACAAAGAAGAAGTGGAGGAGGTGTAGATGGACATAGGTAGCGAAGAATTTCCATCGCCTCTACCACCATACATTCCACCAAGGAAAATGAATTCTAAACTTGTAAAATACTCAAAGGATGAAAAGTTAGGCACCTTCATGCCCCTACTGTAGAGAAAGTACCATTTACTAGGGAATTTCTTGGAAAAATACCGCAGTTGAAGTTCAGAGACTACTACTTCAACGATAGAAAGAAGTACACACAATTCTCTCTATACCGATAACTAAAGCAAGTAAACTACTCCAAGAGAAGCATGACAAGGCTAGATCCACAACAGTGGGAAACAAATTGGTGTAGTCAGGACTAATGAATATTTTAAATGTGTCACACTTTGGCAGAAGTAGGGGGAGCACAACTTATGTGCGACATTTGCTCGTGCTATTGCATGACATATGCTTATGGATGGGGAAGAGGATGCCAATATACCCAATGTTTATTTAGAGGATTATGAGACTACCATACCAAGGGTAGAACCTGACAGAAGAGTTCATTGGAAAGGATCAGGACCGTGCCATAACCGTAAGTATGAAGAAAAAGTTCAGATTGATAATTTAATTAGTGACCAAGGGGTTCACTTTGCATCACAAAGATTAGATGGGAAGATTATAAGAAAGCGTTGGGTTGATGAAGTCCTTGCCTCAGTGATTTTGTTAGTTGCACAATGTGCCAACGGGGTTTAGTACAACTGTACCGATTCCTTGTGCAAGGAATTTCTAGATGATTGCTGCAAAGTCCAGGAGAAAATTACCACATTCCATTATGTGTGGTTAATTTTTATTATTGAAATGTTAGAATGGAGAGAGCTGGAGGATTCATAGTTCCCCTTGGTAGCATCAAATGTCTGTGAAGCCATACGATATGCCTCACTATGGTTTACCACCCAACTGCCGCGAGAAATGGAGAACATGATGTTCTTTGTATTGTATCATATGGATTTTCATATGCTAGTGAACCAACACTCTTGCCTGTTGCCGAGACTAAACAAATAATATAGTGTTGTTGTGAAGTTTAAGGCTAATTTTCATAGAGTGTATGTACAAGCTCGCAAGGATACAAGAAAGAAATGACATACCCTACCATATTTGGTTATAAAGGATGATATCTTAGAACAAGCATAATAGTGGCCTCTAGAATGGATGGCTGCTTTGGAAACACAGAAAAAAGATAGTGTGATAGAGGAGGATACAATGCAACATGCCAAAGCAAGTGGAAAATATAAAGACAAGGATGCACAAGAATTAGAGGAAGAGGAGCTACATGACGAAGGTCACTAGGATCCTTTAGAAGAGTAGAACATACAATAAAAAAAGATAGAGACAAACCCTGCCATCATAGAAAAAAAGGAAGGGAGAGGGCGAAGCTGACTCAAAGAGAAAGAAGAAGCAGAAGACCAATAAGACAAAGGGTGTCATGAAAATGGTCCTTAATGAAGGGGATTTAAATCAAATTGGGGACATGATACATAAAGAAAAAATAGAATCTTGGAGAAGGTTATAAGATTGCTACGATGCACTTTTGACTGATATCTAAGATCAGATCAAATAACTGAAGATACTGGCATGGAAGGTTAGACAACCAACATAGATAGAGGAAAGGGTTGGAGTAGAAAGGCATATAGAGCTTATACTTGTAGTGAAGTTAGCATAAATACCTGCAGGAGCCCTACAATTATGACTTCGCTGAACTACAACAATAGGCTAAGGAATGAAAGCATGCCAATATAAACATCGTAGCAGTTCTGTTGCAAAGATTACATAAGCTGCACTTGGAAATTATAAAAGAGATGAGGTTGTGGGAACAACACACCTCATAGCTAAAAATTCAAGTATAAAAAGAGTGAGTTGTGCTTTCGTAGAAGCTTGCGAAGGTGATCCAAGAAAGGGATCAAGTAGCACAACAACACTGGAATATCAAGGAGGTAGTGGAAGCAACGTGCAATGAAATTCCGTACCTTGATGTTTGAGAAGAAGAGCTATGGAGGACAAGGTTGCAAAGCTCGGCCTTGCAGTGAAAGGTTATAAGGATACAATTACTGTAGTGCAATTCAAATACAAAATTCACATCAGTCAACTACAAATGAAGCTGCAAGTAACCACGCCACAAGATGTAAGAGATCAAAGGGAGACCAACCTAAAGGCTACAATTGTCAGCATCTCCGCAACAGTGGAAGACTGTGGAAAATTTTTAGATGAGAGTTTACAAATTTAGACTTTGCTTCAGGAAGATCCAAATGTACAAAAACTACAGGAAGACATTTAGCAAAGGCAACAAAGTTGGAAGAGATTTAGGCAACTACGAAGACCTTACCAATATCGTAGAAGCTTGACAAGATCAATGAGGAAAATTCCCTCGAGAAAAAGATAGAAGAATTGAAGAAGGAAGAGTAGGTTTTGTGGAGAGAATTCAACCATGGTAGGATGAGGCTCTTTAGCTATCCTAGATAGTAGATGAGAAGCTTCAACAGCTTCGTTAGAGGGAGATAGTGATGGCGCAGAAAGCTACAAAAAATGTCACAGAAGAACTATTAGAGGAGGTATGCAACAAAGAAAATAAGGTCACAATTTTTTTTGCAATTATTCAACAACACATACAACAACATCGAAACAAAAATCAGAGGCAAAGAAACCGAGTGACTCAGGACGAGTCATATGTGAGAGTTTGGGGTCTATTGGGCGTAACCCAACGTGGCCTAGTTTTTGGCAAGAACTCTGCATTTTGTGGAGCGGAGCAAGCAATAGAGTGCAAAGTGGACCACACATCAGAGAAATTTTGGATATAATGTTCGATATAAGGGCTTTGGGATAGGACAAAGCCCCTTCCTTTTGTAATTTTATAAAAGATCAATGGTTTTCGGACCATAGTTGCTTGTATTAGGAATTCCATGGTATATGGACTATGTTATTGTTATGATGTACCCTCGATGTAATATTATATATAAGGTCAATAATAAATAAGAAAATGGTCTGATAATCTTGGAATGAATTGAATGGTTCTATTCTTGTGATATGTGGTTTAGAAGAGAAGGCGAGGCTCTGCATTTGAGAGCACAGAGGCCTGAGTTTATAGGTGAGTGTGTAGACAACTTGTAGCTTAGTGTGTAGGTCAAGAACTATTTTTTGTACAAGAATTATTATTATAAGCAACAATTCTTGTGGACGTAGTCCCTTAGTAGGATGAACCACGGTAAAGTTGGTGTCTTCATGTGTATATTTTCTTATTATCTATTCTAGAGTAGCAGTTTATTATAATGTAGTGATGAT
>Ga0181469_100768_pt1 | contig 12240 bp, 13 predicted proteins | sample InSIn2SAF170_2_FD_119081 | JGI IMG/M metagenome (GOLD analysis project Ga0181469, IMG submission 119081) | Clean room microbial communities from NASA Spacecraft Assembly Facility at Jet Propulsion Laboratory, Pasadena, California, USA -... ... | reverse complement strand
ATACACCTCCGCTCCCAGCAGTCTTAACAAATCGATCTTCCCCTGGGATTGCGTATTGGGCATATAGATGACCAATTTATGGCCCTTGGAGCGACAGACGTGCGCGAGGCCTATGCCCGTGTTGCCAGCGGTGCCTTCGACGACCGTGCCGTTGGGTTTGAGGAGGCCGCGGTCTTCGGCGTCTTGGACGAGGAATTTGGCGGCGCGGTCTTTGACGCTGCCGCCGGGGTTTTGGAACTCGGCTTTGCCTAGGATGTTACATCCTGTCTGTTCGGAGAGTTTTTGCAGGCGGATGAGGGGGGTGTTGCCGATTGCTGTTTCATCCTGGGGGATCAGTCAATGTCTCGACTTCGTTGTGTATAGGTGTGGTGACGATGGTGGTGGGGAGATGTGTTACCGGAGACGAGGCCTTCCTGTGCGATGCGCTGAGCGCGTGAGATTTCCATGCCGTGCGGGTTGGTCGCTTCGACTGCGCTGGCGGAGAAGTGGGCCGGGGAGGAGGTTGCGGCGGTGGCATAGGTGAGTCGTTGGGTGAGGGGTGTTCGCTTGGAGGCTGTTCGGAGGGCGGTGCGAGCGAACATTGTGGGGGATGGAAGGGGAGAGAGAGGTGGGGGTGCGGTGTGGTATGTAGCTTCTCTCGTCTACATGCAGATGATCGGCCAAAGTTTCGAGGTGTGAGAAGGCGAGCTCGGAAGCTCACGTCATCCGGGACCGAGGTGCGGGGGAGAGCGGCCGCTTTGTTGACGCGAAGGGTAAACATTGGCAACGGTCACCTCTTACATGTGATCTTCGCTAGACAGATGCGACAACAGACGACAAGACCACCATACTAACTTCCTCACACCGCCGCGATGCCCGGTCGCATACGAGGCTCCCGCTCCGCCGCCACCACCACCGCCTTCCGCCAAACCACCAAGTCCGCCGGCGGCCGCAACAGCTCCCCCATCGCCGAAATACCAGACGAAGGCGCCGACACGAGCCTGAGATGCGCAGTATGCACCGTCTTCGTCGATGCGCAAAAAAGCACAGCCGCCCACCGCAAAGCCGTCATCAGCCTCCGCAAAGTCCAAGAAACCTGCTGCTACGAACCCGTCAACTACAAGAAGGGTAAACAAAGCGAACAATTCGAGGCTGAAGACTTCAACACAGAAGTGAAGAGATGCGTATTACGTGTCCTGGCTGTAAGGAAGGCGGAAGCGGTGGGTGATAGGATCGTGAGATTTATTGGCACGTATTTGCATGTCGCAAGTGGGAAGGACAATGAGATTGCGAATGAGGGTGATCCGGAGGCTACGAGTGTGCCGGAGACGCCGACGAGTACGCTTACGACTGAGATCTTGGATATGCTCTTACCGCTGTTGACGGCGAAGGATAAGACGATCCGTTTCCGGGCAACCCAGATCACGAGCCATATCATTCACAGCGTCGATACGTTGGATGAGAATATCTTCCATCAGGTGCGGTTGGCGTTGTTGAAGAGGATACATGATAAAGAAGCCCCCGTCCGCCTCCAAGCTGTCTACGGTCTCGGCAGAGTAGCTGCAGAAGTCCAAGCCGACGAAGAGCGCGAGGACTCAGACTTCGACAACGACGACGACGCAGTAGGCTCAGGCGTCCTCACCAAACTCCTCAATATCCTCCAAAACGACCCGGCCGCCGAAGTCCGTCGCAACCTCCTCCTCAACCTCCCCTTGACCAAAGACGTCCTGCCCTACCTCCTCGAACGCGCTCGCGACGCCGACCCCTCCACCCGCCGCGCCCTCTACGCCCGCTTGTTACCAGCATTAGGCGACTTCCGCTACCTCTCCCTCACCCACCGCGAGAAACTCCTGCGCTGGGGTCTCCGCGACCGCGATGAGAATGTCCGCAAAGCCACCGCGCGCCTGTTTCGCGAACGATGGATTGAGGACTGTGCTGCTCTGCCCGCTGAACAGGTAGGCGAGGAAGTTGATGGCGAAGATCCAGCGAAGAAGCCGACGAACCAGGCTGCTGATCCTTCAATTGATGCCCTGCTGGAGTTGTTAGAGCGGATCGACATCATTAACTCTGGCGGTGAGGGAGGTATTGCGTTGGTTGCGATGAGGGAGTTTTGGGAGGGGAGGCCGGATTATGTTGATTATGTTTCTTTTCCTGATACGTTTTGGGAGGATCTGAGTCCGGAGCTGGCGTTTGTGGCGAGGACATTCAACGATTATTGTCGGACTTCGGGAAAGGAGGATGGGTATGATGGGCCTAGGATGTTGGATGTGATGATCGAGGAGAAGTTGCCGGAGGTTACTAAGTTTGGTTTCTTACTTGAGAGGGAGGTGGAGAAATTGCTTGAAGCTGTACAGGCGAGTGCGGAGGGTGAGGATGAGGATGCGGAGGAGGAGAGGGTGCAGAGGGAATTCGTGGTGGAGCAGATGCTTTATATGGCTCTGACATTCGATTACATCGATGAAGTCGGTCGACGCAAGATGTTCGGCCTCATGAGGAATGCGCTCGCGCACCCTGCTCTTCCGGAAGAATGCACCCGCCTAGTTGTCGAAGTACTGCGTCTCGTGTGCGGCGAAGACGCCAAAGGCGAACGCGAGTTCTGCGGTATCGTCCTCGAAGCAGTAGCTGAAGTTCACGATACTATTATGGATGATGAGGAAGATGATGATGCGGAGAAGAGTACCTTAACGGAAGATTCCTTCCACTCAGCGACAGAGTTCGTTGAGGATGAGGACGATGATACGATCGCTGTGGCGTCGAAGAGGAAAGGGGGGAAGAGAAGTGAAGGGAAGGTGCTGACAGCAGAAGATGCGGAGAAGGAAGAGGAGAAGGCAATGCGCGAAATCATGATCAACATGAAAGTCCTGCATATAGCCCTCTGCATGCTTCAGAACGTCAGCTGCGAGTTGGAGGAGAACGCGCATCTGGTGACTATGCTAAATAACCTCGTTGTTCCGGCCGTCCGGTCACAGGAAGCTCCGCTGCGGGAACGAGGATTCGTTTGCTTGGGGCTATGCTGTCTCTTGAACAAGAACCTCGCGGAGGAAAACTTGGCGCTATTCCTCCACGGCTTTGCGAGAGGACATCCGGCGATCCAGACAATCGCCCTACAAATCATAGCCGACATCCTCATCACACACCCCTCCCTCCTCTCCCCCCTGGTCCCGGCAGCAGGAGCGAGCGGCGAGGGGGACGAGACGGCCGTAACGGTTAAGCAAGAACAAAACCCCCTCCTAAAACAAGTCCTCCGCGCCTTCACCAAATCCCTCAAATCCGACGACCAAGCCGTCCAACACACAGGCGCCACCGCTCTGTCCAAACTCATGCTCTCCCAACTCATCACGGATACGGACTTACTCCGCCAATTGGTGATAGCTTACTTCGATCCGGACACTTCTTCCAACGCTCACTTGAGGCAGAGTCTGACGTACTTTTTGCCTGTGTACTGTCATTCCCGCGCGGAGAATGCTGGGAGGATGGTTGGTGTGGCTTGCTCGGTAGTGAGTAAATTGGCTACACTACGGGAAGCTTTCCTAGAGGACGCGGAGGTTAACTCCGAAGGAGACAGTGAGGGTGGGATGGTGAAACTCTCGGTCGTGGGGCAGATGCTGCTGGATTGGACGGATCCGAGGAAGATTGTTGGGTTTGCTGAGACTACTGGCGGCACCACCACAGTAGGCACCAACGGATCGGTTGGAGCAAGCGAGATGCATTTCCTACTCGCCGAACACGTACTCGACCGCCTCGTCACTTCCCAAGTGGGTAAGGAAGAGAAGAAGGTACTGTTCTCTATGCTCGGCAAACTGCACTTACCCGAAGGAGGTTGTGACGCTGAGCGCTTGGGCACTGTGCTGGAACTTTTGACCGAAGCGGTGGATACGGCCGTAGCTGTCGACGCGACGAGTAGGAATACTTTGACGAAATTGAAGAATGGGTTGTTGAAGCAGATGCATGATGTTATGACTGCTGAGAGAGGAGGCGGCGGAGCCGAGGCAACCGTTATGGAAACCGCGTTGGAGATGACGGAACTTGCTGTCAGACCCAGCGCTGGTACGGGAGTGGACGCGACCGAAATGACAGTCGACGGCGCGACGGAGATGACAGTCGGCCTCGGACAGGAGGTCGTTGGGGAAGAGGAGGAGGAGGAGGAGGTTACGCAGTTGCAGAAGACGATGAGGGATACTACTATCGGCGCCCCTGACGCCGAAGGCACTAGGATGGTTTTAGGTGGAGATGGAGACAGCAGCCTCCTAGACGGTGACGAGGACGAGATTCTGTAATGAATTGGATTTGGGCTGGGACTGATGAACGGCGTTTGAATGGAAGGCTTATGTTGGGGGGCTGGGTCACGCATCTCGTAGTCTCTGATACCATGTTTCGTAGAATTTGTACACTGAAAGGCACGCTTGCTTGGACACAAGCTAGATACCATGTCTCCGTCTTTCCCATTCTTCGCACGAAAAACGCCTCGCTAAACCTCATCATGCGCCAGAGTGGCGCGAGTGTCTCCATTAGTGATCGACGCCTTCCTCTCTACAACCCCACCAGCAGCCATCGCCATACCAGAGCTAAATCCAGCAGTGTCCTAAACCACCAAGTCCTTCTCCAGCACCGCATTAATCAACCCCTGCCTCCCGCTCTCGAAGACGCGGGTACCCATCACCTCCCCAACCGCCTCACTCAACCTCTCCTTAAGCGCTTCGCCTTCGGGATGACCGTTCTGCATCCCGCCGCCAGCAAGAACGGCATCTTCTTCGAGAGTCGAGAGAGCGCGCATGAGTGCTTGTACCACGTGCTGCGCTTGATCCTTCTTCGCATCATCTTCGAGCCCAGCTTTCAACACCGGATCGTAGGCAGGAAGATTAGGCAGTATGAGTGAACGGACGCCTGGTGCGCCGGCGATGAATGTCAAGCCTAGGATAGCGCCGTAGTGTGTTCCGAAGGTTTTGCTCTTGTCCAGGAATGCTGAAAGACAAGAGCGCGCGATTCGGGGCTTGAGAGTGGAAGATGTAGGTCCGTAGCGCCTTGCTATGCTTGACAGCAGACTGGCAGAGAAGTCGCGCAGCGTAAAGTGCTCATCCTTTGCATCTGCGCCTGAGCCGAGATTTTTGCCTATCAGGCATGTGAGGACTGATGGGACGATGGCGGGGACGTAGGGAGCCATGTACAGACTCTGATTTTCCAGTAACGCGGCTAAGAGCTGCATACTCGATCTTAAGAGGAAGATGGACTTCAGATTATGCGTCACTTTATCCGCAACAAACTGAACGAAGTAAGGGACCAGTTGGTGAATCCCTGTATCCGTCTTCAGCGAAGCAAAAGCCGCAGTGCGGTAGTCCTCATTACTCGCGTCCATAACAGCGGGCGCAACGCGGTCAAAGTAAAGTTGCAATTCCTTTGACAAGACGTGCTTGACTTGTGGTTTTACTCCTTGGTTATCTGCGCCACTGAGCGCTGCGAGGGTGGATGTCGCTGCGCCCGGACCACGAGACGCAGTTTCGGCTGCACCTTGAGCGGGAAGGGGGTTTTGAGGTATGCTGGGTTGGACGCCTTCGACTGCTAGCCAATGCGCCGTGAAGCTGATCTCCCGTGGTACCTTGGGTAAAGGCGCGTTGATGAGCTTCTCAAAATCTACTTCCTCATCCTCCACATAGAACAGCGGTTGTCCCGGGCCTATACTCGCTTCGCCGAACTTTAGCGGGCGTGTGCTCTCGTACCCGTAAAGAGGTTCGACGTCTAGTAAGCGTAATGCTTGTGAGATGTCTTGTGTGGTGAGGGTGGTTCGTTTGGCATGGCGCATGAACTTGAGGGCTTCGGTGAGGACTTCAGACATCCGGTATTCAACGTCGCGAGCCAGGTGGTCGACGACATCTTTGTGCAGAGAAGCGATGCCGATGGACTCCGCGACGTCGGTTACGTTGTCGGGGTTCCAGACCGACATCGCGGTGGTTTGTCCTTCTGGCCCTTTGACTATCCGTTGCCCTCGCGCACTACACACCTATCGCTTTGCCTTGTTGTGATCGACGCCAGTCGCGTGGTCCCGTGTTCTTCAGAGTATCCTGCCCAACGCGCCTGTCCGCAGCTCGCAAGTAGGTGTAGTCGCAGGTTGTAGTCTGACGGTATCGAGGCAAGATAGTATTGGTCGCAATGAGGTGGCGATTGCGTTGAAGGAGGTGACGTCTTGGTATCTCGAGCCGCGCAGTGTTATGTTATGTCGATGCGAGTGAGAGAGGTTGTCACTTTCACATGCGATCTCCGGAGTAGAGATGCTTGGCGCTGCTGGTCACGGGACGGCCCGGTACCCGCTGTATCGCCCCACTTTTGCTCAGGCTTCACCCTGTAGAGCAGATCACAGCAGATGATTGTTACGACCGCTCAACGAACAAGACTGGAGGTAACATATTGACCTGACTGAGTATCACGCCTCATTGATGGTGTTCGCGGTAGACGAGAATTCTACAGAATATACAGCTCCGGCGTTCATACTGCAGCGCGCATCAGCAAGATGGCATCTTCATCAGCAGCTAGCGAGACCTTCGCCGTTCCAGAGTTACTAGAACAGGTCCTCCTCAAACTCCACCACCTTAGCAAGCCAAACGCAGATTATAACACCCCACATGCCATTTTCCTACAGGTCCTGCAGGAACTTGTGCATCTACGTGTTATAAGCAGAGTAGGGACAGCCACCATAGATGACTCTCTAGAGTTGCAGACGCTCGTAATGCTGTCTTCGGTCTCATTAGTGGGCGAATTCATCAACTCTTGCGCCTCGGTCTCGCTTAAGGATCCCGGAAGCCTTCTCCAAGCCCTGTCATACATACCAACGCTGAAGCCCGTCTTTGGTGGTGTCCGGTTGCTCTGTCTGCTCGAGGACACAACATGGAGGGGCCCTCTGCTGCACGTATACGGGGCGGACGAAGCAGTAGCAGAAGCGATGGAAGTCACAGACAGTCGTTGGCGAACCTGGAGCAAGATTAGGCTACACCACCTAGCGTCTTGGGAGGGCGATGCTTTGAGGCTCAGAATCTACCGAAATGACGAGAGCGAACTTTACTACGACTCCCCATTCGCGATGTCCGATGATGTGACGCTGGGTGAGTTTCTTGAGCACTATATGGAGACCGTGAGGCATTGCCTGGAGGCACATCCGTTAGCTGTATGGGCGATATATCACGAGTATGATACTTATGATGAACGGTCAGAGATCGAATATGGTTGAGGTCGGCTCGCTTACGTGTGCCTTTGCAAGGAGATCATCCACTTGCCATGGTAGTGTAGGTGGTGGCTTGCTTCCCTGGACGGTCCGCGTGCCAGCGCAGCCACGGACTGTATCAATTTCATCAGTGTTGGCTATGGTATGTGAAGACGGCACAGATGGTGCTAGAGATGGCCCGCTCGGGCATCACTGACACGCCCGTGGAGCTTTGTGATCAGGTGCTAAGAGTTGTGGTCATCACGCTGCTGCGGTCGCTGTACAATATGATGGACAGGCTCGAGACGCCATATGCCGTGGCCCTTGCCCAAGATGAACTGAGTGGCTTTCACGTGCGCGGTATAGTGGCTTTGCTAACACAATACCCGAAGCCTCGCCTCGCCTCTGCTCGCCGTCACATGCTGGTATGCTTGCAAGTCGGCCCTCTTGCATTTGCATTTGCACGTGAAGACGAGCTCTGTGCGACCGATGTCTGCTTTACCTCATGGCAACGTCTTTCACACGTTGTGTACAGCGAAATGATATTCGAGAGGCACATCATCACAAGAGGGAGACTCACCAAGGAGTAGCACGATGGACTCAGCAGCGGCAAGAACCTTCACAGTATCCGACCTTTGTGAGTACATCCTACTCAAGGCCGGCGGTCCAGAAATCGTCGGACCAGCTCACGACGAACGACGACAGGCTCTTCGGACAATCCTCCCACTACGAGTAGTCAACAAGTGCTTTCGGGATGCGATCGATTGTTCTTATAAGCTCCAGCGGCGCAGGGGCTCCATCAGTCTGCTGAGGGTTCTGGTAACTCTAAAGTGGCATTATCCACCTGTCGCGAAGTACTTCGCCTGGATCGACATCGCCAAATACAGGCAGGACGAAGATGGGACCACGGCCAGCATCGAGGCGACGGTCTTGGAGTCCGAGTCCGAGTCCGAAGTGAGCGATTATGCCGAAGAAGGGTTTGCAACGCCGTGGAAGAGGTTGAGTCTGCGCTGCCTGGGCTACCATAAAGCGAGGCAGTTCATCATCACCGTCAAGAGCGATGCGGAACAGGAAGCAGGTGCTGTGATCCGCGGTCAGCAGATGCTACATCTCACTGAAGACACAACGTTAGGTCAGCTGTGCGAGCTGTACCACAGCGCAGCAGACAAAGTACTGCCCAAGCAGCAAAGCGTGAAGGAGACGGGGACGACTCAGCAGGAGGACTTCAAGGTGCTGATCGACAAGCTGAGTTTGTGAGCGAGACAGTCTTCGCTCGCGATCGCCGAGAGGGTGACCATCGCATGGAGAAGAGTGGGTGCGTAACTTAAGTGAGTGGCTGTATGGAATTGCTAAACCAATGCTGACCGCGCCATGTTTAGCACGGTGCGTCCATAAGACAGCGCCGCGAAGCATGGCACGTCGGCGTTGTGAGTACCCACGGCCTACACCTCGGCGCCAGCCGGCATAAGCAGAGGAGCCACGTGGAGCTTAGAGGCGAGTGAAGACTTCTACACAGTTACATAAGTCCAACTATCACATTACACACTACCGATTACTCATACTTATTCCTCAAAGCAGTCTTAATCGCATAAGGATTCCCACCATTAACCACCACCATCGCCGCCTTACAAACCCGATAATCATGCCCCTTCAGCAAATGCACCATCGGCGCGGGGATACTCATATCCATCAAGATCCCCACCCCACCATACCTGCTAATCGGACACAACTGACTGTCCACATGCCGCTGCACGTACACCTCATCCTCCAACCCATCAATCTTATCCTGATTCCCACCATATGGCGACGCCAGCCGCAGCTCATGCGCAATCAGGTCGTTGAGCAAGTTATGCATCAGCACCGGTACCGCAGCGTAGACGTCCAGGACGTAGTTCTGGCTGTAGCTCGCCACGTCCCCGACGCTGTAGACCCTCGGCCCAGCGACATCCACTCGCATTGTAGCGCCATTGGTAGCGATATAGCCCTTTTCATCCTTGATCTCGGCCGGAGCATACCCACTATACGGACTCACGCCCGTGCACGGCATATAGAGATCCGCGATAATTGACGTATCATTATCCAACTCAATCTTCGTCTGACCCGTCAAATCGAACGACTCCTTCACACCCGTGACCCGGACATTGTGCTTAATCTGCACGCCCAGTCTACGCAGAAACTTCTCTGCTTTCTCGCCGACCTTGGGCTTGAGGGCCGGAAGACAACGATCCCCGCCTGTGATCAGGATGATCTGTTTCTGCACCTTAGTCTTGCGCATGAAGAGTGGTTTGTGATTGAGGAACGTCGCCATTTGGCCTGCAGTCTCAACGCCGGAGCAGCCACCGCCGACAACGACGATGCTTTTTGCTTGGGCAACCTTGGCATGGAAGGTGTTCAGTGCGCCGATGGTGTTGAAATGGGGGCCATGAAGGGACAGGAGCTCGGAGTCGGCGCTCGAGCCGGTGCCCATGATTAGGGCGTGGTAGGGTATCTGCTGAATCTTGGAGTTGGACACGCTGCCTTCTGATGCGGGTGTGGTGGCTTGGGATTTGCGCTTGTTGATGATGATCATCCTCTCTTGCGCTTCGCTGCCGATGAGCTCAACGGTTACTTCGCGGGTTTCGGTGTTCATTGAGACGCATTCGCCTTGGATAATGGTAAATTGGTGGCCACGGTGGCGATGAAAGCCGGGTTCGATCGGGATGAAGGCGTCTTCATGCTTGATGAAGTCTGGTGCAACGAGTGCTCGAGGAGCACCGATGTTCCCTGTACCATAGTCAGTACATGGCTTGGCAAGGCTCTCCCAAGCGCGTAACTTACAGTAGATGTGCGTCGACGGGCTCACCATGACCAGCCGGTAGTTGGGTGCCGAATTTGACGTCTTGCGCAGGTGCTCGATAGTGTAGTCTAAGAAATGGTGCGCACATGACAGGCCACCGAACGATGCACCCAATATGACAACGTTCAACGGCTCAATCCCCAGTCCAGTAGGTACCTTTGTCCTGGAACTTCTAGATGTCCTGCGCTCATCTGTTGGTGGCGGCTCCAGCGACACTTTCGAAAGCCTGTCCGGTGTCTTTGTTGGCACCGCGAGGGTAGGCGTCTGTGTGGCAGCCTCTAACGCAGGCTCAACATGCGGCGCCTTCTCAACACTCGTCTTAAGCTGTTGCGAACTCATACTGTCTGCGCGGCGTTGCTTATTGTGCCGACCTCGAGGTGGGCTATCATGTCGTTACCACAGTTGGTTAAGGGTCTGATAACACATGCATCACAAACGGTGTCGAAGTGGAGTCAGTGACCTACTTGGTAAAGTGTTGACAAAGGAAACAATGGAATGGTTACCCGAGAGCGCGATGAGGAATGCGGAAGTTGTACGCATGAAGAATTCTTCGTGTAACGCTTTGCTCGCTCGCTAAGTCAAGCAATACCTGTTGGTCGCCGCCAACATGAGCCGCTGGTAAGATTACTTATGAACGCCAATGCGCCCCGAACGCCGTCGCTCATTGCGCGCGAGCGCGCCTCCTGTGTCCTGACGACCTGACGCGTCACTCGAAACCCGATATAACCATGCTGAGACCCAAAATGCCCATGAGCAATTCGCCGGTTGCAAGAGTGCTGTGATGCCAGGTCGCAAAACTGTATTGTACAGAACCCCAGGTAGTCATGGGTCTCATAAAGTCGTAAGGATGCCTCATAGCTGGTTCATGCAAGACTAACTCGTGATGGAGCAAGGAGTAGTCCATCACCATGCTGGCATTGCGCACTATGACAAGATGGTAAGTATGAATACTAGTAGATAGGGAGGAAGGGCGCAACATACAATGTCAACATCTCTCATCCGCTCGGCCTTCAGCTTCTCGATCTCCGCGCTGAGACTTGCGGCGTTCACACCTGAAGCGCCGTTGCCATTGCCTCCGGTCGGTGTCTTTGCTTGCGCAGGCGATGAAGACATTGATGGAGACGCAGATGGTGTAGCTGACGCAGCGCGAACAAAGCCCTGGAAGATGTTGCCCAGAACGGAGTTCGGCCGCGTGAGTGATGGGCGCTGAAGGATTGCCTGTGTGGTGCTCTGCGGCGTTGTTTGTGGCTGCGCTTTTGCTGTTTCTTGCTCTTGTCGCTTCGCTATGCGTCTCGCCTCGTCTGCTGCCATACGCTCCTCGCAGTATGCAGGAGACAAGGTCTCGACGGGGAACATTGCGGCGGTGATAGATGGCTTGTAATTCAAGGTTTGTGGTGGGTTATGGTATGTAGGTAGTCGAAGCTCGATTAATATGTTCGTCGATTGCAACGGTGAGGCAGTCTGATCGCGGTGGGATTGTCTGGATTGTCGGTGTGCTGACAAAAGGTTCTGATCTGCCGGAAAGGAGTCCGGAGGAGATGTTTACGCCGACGGTGATGTCCCAAGGTATACGGTCGCAAGAGCAAGCGAGTGTCAGAAGGCCGCACCAAAAGTGGCTGAGCGTGTCACAAGGAAGTTGCAAAGTGGAAAAGATGTTTCTGTGTGAATTTGTTGGCAAGTGAAGGTCTTTATTTCAGCTCCACAAGGGACTTGGCTGGCAACGCACTTGCGGTCGTTCTACCCCACGCTGCACGCGACTTCCAGGTGATCCTTCAGTGCGCCGGCGCTAGTGGAAATAATGATCGTTCTAGAAGTTGCAAGCGGTGGAACGACTCTATTTCTGCCCCTGGCAACGGATCCTTCGGGTTGCGTCTTCAATGCATCACAGTCCATCATAGCACGGAATATATGCTTCGTCAACGCGCGACCACGATGGTATCATTCTCAGGCTGATCCACATCTGCTCTCTCGCACACGATAGAGCAGAAGGTGCCGCGCGCCCCTCCGAGAGCACATTAGAAATGTTTCTCGGCCCGGAAGACCGTTTGTAGATCACCGACCCGCTTCGGTGGATCGCCAATGCCGAAGAGGCCGAAGACGATGGAGATGATGACATTGTATGTTGCGCCCTTCCTCCCTATCTACTAGTATTCATACTTACCATCTTGTCATAGTGCGCAATGCCAGCATGGTGATGGACTACTCCTTGCTCCATCACGAGTTAGTCTTGCATGAA
>Ga0181469_100767_pt1 | contig 12249 bp, 8 predicted proteins | sample InSIn2SAF170_2_FD_119081 | JGI IMG/M metagenome (GOLD analysis project Ga0181469, IMG submission 119081) | Clean room microbial communities from NASA Spacecraft Assembly Facility at Jet Propulsion Laboratory, Pasadena, California, USA -... ... | reverse complement strand
GATGATGTAGAGGCGGTTGAAGACGTCGATTTTGGCCAGGCTGAACTGCCTATTCCCGCGAACGATGGTCACACCGCACATCTCAACAACTTGCTCAGAGTTCTGGGCGAGCCAGACGTGGATGCTGCAGAGATTGTTCGTGATCCAGGCATCGTTATTCCTGTTCATGATCCTGATGACCACGGGGATGACGACGGGCAAGATGAGGACGACGAAGATATGGATGAAAACGATGAAATGGAGTACGATGAAGGCTTCGACATGATGCTCGACGGACCGGAAGACTACGATGACCCTGAAGAGTTTGGGTTTGAAGAACCGCCGCCGCCCATTCTTCGTCGGCCCCGACATTCACGAGCGATGCCTGGATTTTTTACGCGCAGAATCATGAACGAGCACGATATGCATCATCATATTCTGGGGCCAAGACATCATCGACATGCTACTTCCAATCGGCCCACAGCAGAAGATGGCACAAACCCTTTGCTGCAACGACCCGACGCCATGTCCTCAGATGGTATACATGATAGTGCATATGCCATCAATCGTCCAATGGGATTTGCCTTGCCTAGCGGTGGTCCCATGGCAACAGGCCCGATAATATTTCCAGGGGGTCTGGGAGGACCCAATATCGCAATACCCATGGACACAGGTCTTGGTGGCCACGGAGCTATCTTGGACGCAATCATGGGCGCCATACAGCGGCGGAGACTCGGATTTTCTGCAGAACGGCCGCATATCGTTCAATGTCACAGGCCCTAACGTTGACGATATTAGAGATATTTTGCGTCAGCCGCCAATGCCCTCTCAATACATGGCTAGACAGCCCCGCGAAGATCCAGCACGAAGTGCTCAGTTCATCCCTATGCTGACAGCGTCGAGATGGCAGGAGGAAGCGCGTCTTCTCTTCGGCAAGAATCTTGTCACTAAAACTCAGCCAATCCAGACACTTCTCATGGCTCGTCTTGTTCCTTTGGCTCAGACCGAAGAACGCCTCCGTAGAGAGAAGTTAGAAGAACAACGTAAAGCAGAGGCAGAACGTGAAGCTCAGCGGAAAGTTGAAGAAGAGCGACAAAAGAAAGAAGAGGAGGATCGTTTAGCTAAGGAGAAGGCTGAGGCAGAAAACAAAGCTCGTGCTGAGGCAGCTACAAGAGAAGCAGCTGCCGCCGCTGCTGCTGAGGCAAGTGCTGTTGTTGTCGAGAGTCAAGAAGCAGCTGGCGATGCAATGGAGGGTGTCGAATCTGCACGCCAAGGCGCCAATCGAACACTTGAGGCACCTTCACCTCAGGCGGTGAGAACTTACACAACGATCCGAGGTCGCCAGCTCGACATCACGGGTTTGGATATTGACGCTGAATATCTTGAAGCGCTTCCAGAAGAGCTCCGCGAAGAAGTGATAACATCCCAATACCAAGCTCGTCGAGAACAAGCCCAGGAAGAAGGCAATGATGCGAGTGGTATCGATCCCGAATTCTTGGATGCTCTTCCCGAAGACATTCGTGAAGAAATCCGAACCCAGGAAGTAGCTGCTCAACGACGGCGGGAGCGAGAAAGAACGCGACGAGAAGCTCATAGAAACGGCTCCTTACCGCAGGCAGCTGATCCTGATACGGACGACTTCCTGGCAATGCTGGACCCTGCATTACGACGAACTATTCTCGCTGAGCAACCTGCAGAAATCCTCAACGCCCTCGATCCGCGGCATGCTGCCGAAGGCCGTGCACATGCTCGAAGCATGCTCTTCCATCATAGACTACCGATGCAGCGGGAGCTTGACAATGCGCGAATGCGCCGAGAACAGACGCAGCGAGATGCCAGACGACAATTCATGCAATTGATCGACAAAGCTGGTGTGGCAACACTTCTTCGTCTAATGTTCTTGCAACAGCACGGATCTCTCAAGTCAAACCTTCTGACAATTTTGAGCAATGTCTGCGGCAATCGACAGACAAGACTGGAGGTCGTAAGTCTTTTGCTGGTCATATTGAAAGAAGGTTCAGTCGATGTCACAGCTGTTGAGCGGAGCCTGGCAAGTCTTTCGCTCCGTGCAAAACCCTCAGGTATCCAGAGAACTCCACAGCCACTCAAGCGTACGTTGTCTATGCAACCCTATGCAGGTGTGAGCGAGGACGTTACTCCAATGCTTATTGTTCAGCAATGTCTGAACACCTTGAGCCACATCTGTCGTCAAAATGGTCATGTTAAAGGCTTGTTTCTTCGGGAAGTGGATGTCACATCGGGAAACAAAGCAAAAGGCAAGGCGAAAGGCAAGACGAAAGAGATGAAGATTACCACGCATCCCGTGAACGACTTGATCAGCTTACTTGACCGTCGCTTGATCATGGACAATGCTGGCTGCCTGCAATCGCTTGCTTCTCTACTTGCTACTGTTACGTCTCCACTTGCGTTGCTCATACGTCAAGAGAAGGAACGACAGAAGGCAGAAGCTATCAAAGCAGAGAAGGAAGCAAATACTGAAAAACAGGAGACAATTGTCGAAACAATAGATCAAGACAAAGCTGATGTTGCAATGGAGGATCCACCAGCAATAAGAGCTGAGGCCGAATCCAGCATCCAAGGGGCTCAGGCTGCCGATGCCGAAGCGCAAGACCAGGACGCGATAGGAGGTACGCAGTCAGTCGAACAAGAAAAGAAGAGACCATTTGAGCCGCCGACGATTACAGAACACAACCTAAAGCTGATTGCGAGCATCTTCGTGGCTCCTGAGTGCGGCAATGACACCTTTCGGTTCACACTTGAGACATTGCAGAGTCTATCTCATATCCCCGAAACCAGTTCTACTTTCGGAAAGGAGCTCACGAGACATGTGCAATCCCTCTCTCAAACTATCTGCACCGACCTCGAGGAACTTCTGCCTGCAATTCAAGATGCACAATCAAGCACAGACGTGCAAGGTGTTGCAGCTGCCAAGTTTTCCGTTAGCTCTTCAGACCAAGTGAAGCTTTTGAGGGTGCTACAGGCTTTGGACTACCTCACCGTACCAAAAAAGGACTCTGAGCTCAGTGAGTCTAACAGCAAGCCCAAGAGCATCTTGACCATGTCGTACAATAGCCTTAGTCTCGGCTCCTTGTGGAACAAGTTGAGCGCCTGCCTTGCTGCAGTCGAAGAGAAAGGCGACACGATCAGTTTTGCAAACATTCTGTTACCACTGGTCGAGTCGCTTATGGTTGTCTGCAAGCACACTACACTCAAGGACATTCCTATTGCTCCGCCAGCTATGGAACATGCAGTCGCAAGTCCAACGGCAGTGGAGCCAGATAACCTTGAAGCCTTGTTTTACAAGTTCACCTCAGACCATCGCAAAATTCTGAACGACATTGTCAGACAGAGTCCTAAACTGATGCAGGGACACTTTTCGATCTTGGTCAAGAATAGCAAAGTGCTGGACTTTGACAACAAGCGCAATTACTTCAATAAGCAGATCCATTCTCGACATCATGCACAACGACATCCTCAGCCTCCGCTGCAACTCAATGTCCGAAGAGATCAAGTCTTTATCGATTCATACAAGGCTCTCTATTTCAAAAGTGCTGACGAAATGAAGTATGGGAAACTCAATATTAGATTCAATGGAGAAGAAGGAGTTGATGCCGGTGGTGTGACTCGAGAGTGGTTTCAGGTGCTCGCGAGAGGCATGTTTGACCCTAACTATGCATTGTTCCAGCCTGTTGCCTCGGATAGGACAACTTTCCACCCTAGTCCGCTAAGCCGTGTCAATGATGAGCACCTGCTATACTTCAAATTCATCGGACGAATCATCGGCAAGGCTTTGCACGAGGGTCGTGTCCTAGACTGTCATTTCAGCCGGGCTGTCTACAAGCGTATCCTTGGCAAATCTCCAAACCTCAAAGACCTTGAAAGCAATGACGTCGACTATTACAAGTCGCTTGTCTGGATTCTCGAGAACGACATCACGGATATCCTTACCGAGGAGTTTTGTGTGATCGAAGACGAATTTGGAGTGGAGAAAATCATTGATCTTATCCCGGATGGCCGCAACATCGCAGTAACCGAGGACAACAAGAAGGAGTATGTGCAGAAGTTGGTCGAATACAGGTTGACCGAATCAGTCAAAGAGCAACTTGACAGCTTCCTTGGAGGCTTTCACGATATCATACCGGCCGAGCTTGTTGCCATCTTCAACGAACAAGAACTTGAACTCCTCATTTCCGGCTTGCCGGAGATTGACGTGGACGATTGGAAGGCTAATACTGAGTACCACAACTACAATCCCGGTAGTCAACAAGTTGTTTGGTTCTGGCGTATCGTCAAAGCCATGAGCAATGAGGAGCGCGCCAAACTGCTGCAGTTCATTACTGGCACGAGCAAGGTTCCTTTGAATGGATTCAAAGAGTTGGAAGGTGTGTCTGGTCTTACCAAGTGCAACATCCACAAAGATCCTTCGACGAACAGACTACCCACCAGTCACACCTGCTTCAATCAGTTCGATCTTCCGGCATACGAGAGCTTCGAGGTCATGAAGCATAACATTACAACTGCCATCAGTCTCGGTGCAGACTACTTTGGTTTTGCATGATTACCTTTGTGTACAACAACGAGTGTTATTATGAAATTGCATTCCGGGTGTGATAGTATGATGCATGGCGTTGAGGTTGGGTGAGCGAGAAATACCAAAATAGCGTTTCGGCCGTTATAATTAGGAGACACGGATGGAATGCGACCAACACTACGCTCTCTTACATAGTTCTTGAACAGAGGTGCAGCTCCAAGAACGTGCTTGAGTGTGAGTCGATATGGTTTTATGAGCGACGCAGCTTGAGCCAGCTACATAGCCTGAGTAGATACTCTGAATGCACTTGCTGGTTTATACATTTCCCTTCCTGAGAACACAGTCGTGTGTTCGGTGAGCTTAAGGTTTAGTATCTGCTCCTGAATGCATAGTGTACGGAAGAATATATTCACGCATGCTTTGTCTCACTTGGTCCGTTCTCCTACTTCACGTTGAGCTAAGTTAATCAGTGTTCTAGCAGCCATCCCTCGGGCCTTGGTGGCAGCTCCGATGAGAAGAACAACCTAAGATCAGCCTTCTTTCGAAATAGTCAAGCTGATCCATCGTAAACATCTCATCGTGGTCATTGGTATATATGCTTGACAGTAGAAGTACAATAGCATACCTAGGAGGACTGTCGATGCGCCATTCGCCCAGTTAAGGTTGGGGCTTAGTTCAAGAGAAAAGTCTTGGCACATGAGTGGATCTCTTGCGCACAAACCTCTCGAGTTGTCTCCAAAAGAACTTCTCAGTTGACAACTGCTCTCTGTTCCTCACCACCCTTTTCATCTTATATCCTTGGAACAGCTGTGAAATCAAGATGGTAGGTTTCAATCAACCCCCGGAAACTACAGCCTGAAGCTACGAGTCCCTGTGACTTTGCGAAATGTTGGAACTGGTCAAGTGTGCAAATCTCGATTGAGAATGCGACTTCGATGCAGAATGGCTGGAGATGAGGATTGGCAGCTTGTACTTCTCGTACATAATGCGATCCCATCTCGTTAGAGTTCTCGAAAGTTATCAGAGCATTTGCTGATCTTTCTGCCTCAATGACAGCCCCCCAAAGGAAAGAAGACTGCGGCTGCGCCGTTCCCTGGCACTAAGGCCGGTGCTAGCAAGAAGCCAGCCAAGGTGAGTGAGCCCACGTTGACTTGCACTTCAGTTGACGCTGACGATTACAGAACCCTCTCTTCGAGAAGCGACCACGAAACTATGGTATTGGCCAAGATGTACAGCCTCAACGAAATCTATCGCGCATGGTCAAGTATGGTCAACATCGCGTAGCAAGAAGAGAGTGATGGCTAATCTCGCTTAGATGGCCAGAGTACGTTCGACTTCAGCGCCAGAAGAAAATCCTCAACATGCGATTGAAAGTGCCCCCTGCGATCGCCCAGTTCCAAAGCACTCTCGACAGAAATACCGCCACACAGACACTGAAACTCCTTAACAAGTATCGACCAGAAACCAAAGCTCAAAAGAAGGAACGATTACAATCCGAGGCCACCGCTGTGTCTGAGGGTAAGAAGAAGGAGGATGTAAGCAAGAAGCCTTACGCAGTCAAGTACGGTCTCAACCACGTCGTTGGCCTTATTGAGAACAAGAAGGCGGCTCTTGTCCTTATTCCCAACGATGTTGACCCGATCGAACTTGTTGTTTACCTCCCAGCCCTCTGCCGAAAGATGGGTGTACCATATACTATCATCAAGGGTAAGGCCAGACTTGGTACTGTTGTGCACAAGAAGACCGCTGCCGTTGTCGCTTTGACGGAAGTCAAGCAGGAGGACAAGAACGAGCTCAGCAAGCTAGTCAGCACAATCAACGATGGCTTCAACAACAAATACGAGGAGCACAGAAGACATTGGGGTGGTGGTATCATGGGCGCCAAGGCCGTCGCTAGAGGGGAGAAGAAGCGCAAGGCTCTTGAGAGTGCTATCAAGATCTAAAGCAATGGACTTCAAGCCGTCTATTCTTTATCTTGAGGGGTATGAACCTCGGCGCAGTACCGATCTTATTGTGGTCCGCTTCGGTTTATGCTTGATTACTACGATTTCTAGTCAGTGCGGAGTGTTGTACTGGAAAAATACCCATGACCGCCTTTTAGCCAAAACAATGATATGAAATTGATGCCAGCTATTTATTCGTGTCACAGTATGATAACAAGATCATGCACTAACGGCATACTGTAAGTCACAGCCTCAGGCGGCGGTGGTTCTGGCACTCAGTGTGTGGACGAACAGTTCTGGCCATCATACGTGTATATTGGCAAAATTTATTCCGAGCACGAATTATATAAATTACCACTACGTCATATCTATGTAGGAACACAACCCCAGCCGTTCAACTCCAAAATATGATAAGAAAGGACACATTCGCTCTGAATTTGAACGGAGTCAGTCATCAAGTACTGCGGTTTACTTTCAATCTATTGACGGTGTTCACTAACCACTGAGCTGTTACGATGAGTGAGGAGGTTGAGACGCCGCAACAACGGCAATTGCGCATCCGACAGCAGAAGCGCGAAGCCAAGTTGCAAGCATCTGCACAGGAAAGATTAGATAAAATCACAAAACTCAGTGGACGAACTCCAGAAAGCAGTGAGTAGGAAGGGTAATGGGGAGACCAGGCGCTAACGACTTGTGCCAGTAAGGAGTGAATCACCACCGACACCACCGATTGAACTTCCGTCCACTTCCACTCGAAGCGTGCCAGGCACACCATCTCCTCTACCTCCGACTCTTGGACAGACAAGTGACTCTGATCAAATGCGCATGCAACAAGAATACATGAGGGCACTGTTGGCTGGCACGCCGCATGAGCAATCCTCAAATCCACAACAGCCAGGAATGCCCGCAGGTGAAGAGGATCCAATGCTTAAGATGCTGCAGAGCATGCTCGGAGGCATGAGCGGCGATCCAAATTCCGCTGGGGGCATGCCATCAGCGGACGATCTTTCCAAGATTACAGGCATGCCTTCGTTCTTGACAAGCATGCTCTTCGGCGGCCAAAAACAGGCACCCATGAGCTCGGTTGAGGTACAAGCAGAAAGCAGATGGAAAATAGTACGCATCTTGTTTTCCATCCTCGTAGGCATCTACGTGATTTTCACCGTCGAGAAGTCATCTTCAACCTTTGGTCACAACCCACCGGTACCAGCCACAGCTCAAAACCCATTTGTTGTGTTTCTGACAGGCGAGCTGTTGTTATACGGATCGAGAGTAGCACTGTCCGGTCGGCCGACCTCGAACGGTTTCAAAGCGTGGCTGCAGTCCGGAAGGGACTTTGCAAGAGATGGTGCGATACTGGTGTTTCTACTCGGCGTATATAGCTGGTCTAAAGGTCTCACCTAGCAGGCTTGCTGGGTATCTAGGTAGTGTTGGGTACGCATTTCTGAAATACTCCACAATCGCAGTTCACAAAACACCAAGCATTTTGTTAAGATGAACCACCGCAAAACTGGTCATACTTTTTCACGAGGTGCAGAGACTACTCGTGGGTCAATCGTCATCGCTATCGCTGTTCCAAATGCTGCCGACATAAAGTACTGTTGAAGAAGGATCACTTGTGAATCGCACAAGTAAGCCGGCACCGGGCAGATCGGTCCCGAGGCGTAGAGAAACGCGCCGGATAACAAGAGGCTCACATGACCTGCTTGTGGTAACACTAAACCATTCGGATGTTGTCCGTTGCTACTGTGATAGATGTTAGTGCTAATCTGTGTTACCATCTGTTTTCAGACAGATAGCCAGGGTCGAATGCGTTCGTCCCGCAGCTTTTCTTTGCGCAGGCAATTCCACTGTATTCGTTCGCCGAGATGTCCTTTGGACGAACGGATCACTGTACAGTGCTTGGCAATAAGTGGTCGCACATTTCCAATATTGGTTGTGCGACAGTAGCCTCCTAGAGAAATGCCCGATTATTTACGATCAGCAACAGGAGAGCTCGGATCAAGATGGGAGTTGGGAGGCTTCCAGATGCACCAATAAGATCATCTCCGCAGTGCGGATGAATGGGAAGGTACAGGACCCCGTATTCCTAATCAAGCATGCCAGGGCTACATCGTACAGCTACAGTGGGCGATGGGGAGCTTCTAGCCCATGCATTTCTCTCTGGCGGAGTCCGGAGGCTCTCGTTCTTAGTGGTGGGCTGGTTTGTTTTGTGCCTGAGAATGGTGCGGGGTGCGCTTTGCAGATTGGCCGTTGACGCAGTACAAATGCAAGTCACGGCGAAGCTGTTCGAGTACACGAGACCCGTCCGATGGGATTCATTCCCTACAAGACCGGAACACCTTCTGTCACCGGAACTCTTTCTTGATTTCCTTTCAGTCTTCACCTACATACTTACCTCAGTTTCTGCTTGTTCACTCACAGCTTTCAGCTTGCGTTGCTGCATTTGGGTTTCGATCTGGTAAACTGTACAAGCACACAGTCGCACAAAGCAGCTCGGCATCATGTCTGAGGGCGACTCACAACCACAGAACGCCCCCGTGGTGGTAAGCAGATCGTCTTCAACGCAGAAAATTGGCCAGAAACTGATGTGAAGCTAGCTCGAAGCCCACGAGGTCAAAACCTATGGGTCAGTAAATCTCAAGCCTGCTCCCGAATCTGTTACTGACCGACGCAAAGCATTCCAGAGCCTTTTTTCAAGAAGGGCACCGGCAAGGCTCATTTGAAGGACATGGACGAGTACAACACTCTCTACAAGCAGTCCATCGAAGAGCCAGATAAGTTCTGGGGAAAGATGGCTCGAGATCTGCTCACATGGGACCGCGACTTCCAGACTGTTAAGTCCGGCTCTTTGACCAACGGAGACGTTGCTTGGTTCCTGGAGGGTCAGCTGAATGCGTCATACAACTGTGTAGACCGACATGCCTTCAAAAACCCTGATAAACCAGCAATTTTCTACGAGGCCGACGAACCAGGCGAGGGCCGAACGCTAACGTATGGCGAACTCCTCCGAGAAGTGTCCAGACTAGCTTTCGTGCTGAAGCAGATGGGCGTCAAGAAGGGCGATACAGTCGCCATCTACTTGCCTATGATTCCGGAGGCTGTCATTGCCTTCCTAGCAGCCACCAGAATTGGAGCCTGCCACACAGTTGTCTTCGCCGGTTTCTCGTCAGGATCTTTGGCGGACAGAATCAACGACGCAGATGCCAAGGTCTGCATTACTACTGACGAAGGCAAGCGTGGAGGCAAGCTTATCAGCACCAAGAAGATAGTGGACGAGGCACTCAAAAAGTGTCCGGGCGTAACGAGCGTGATCGTCTACAAGCGAACTGGAGCAGATGTGCCGTGGACCAAGGGCCGAGACTTTTGGTGGTCCGAGGAGACTGAGAAGTATCCTTCGTATTGCCCGCCTGTTCCAATGATGTCCGAAGACCCGCTCTTCCTTCTGTACACTTCAGGCTCAACTGGCAAGCCCAAAGGTGTCATGCACACGACTGGTGGTTATCTAGTCGGAGCTGCTGCCACCGGCAAATACGTCTTTGACATTCACGACGATGATATCTTCTTCTGTGGCGGTGACGTTGGTTGGATCACAGGCCATACCTATGTTGTCTACGCTCCTCTCCTGCTCGGAGTCCCCACCGTTGTTTTCGAGGGAACTCCCGCGTACCCTAACTTCTCCCGGTACTGGGACATTATTGACAAGTACCAAGTCTCACAATTCTACGTTGCGCCGACTGCTCTGCGATTGCTCAAGAGAGCCGGTAACGAGCATGTCGACCACAAGATGGAGAAACTTCGAGTGCTCGGATCGGTCGGAGAACCCATTGCAGCCGAAGTTTGGAAATGGTACCACGAGAAGATTGGCAAAGAGGAGGCGCATGTTGTGGATACATACTGGCAGACAGAGACAGGTTCACATGTCATCACACCACTTGCTGGTATCACGTCTACCAAGCCCGGAAGTGCTTCGCTTCCGTTCTTTGGTATCGAGGCTGCGATCCTTGACCCTAACTCGGGGGAGGAGATCAAAGGTAATGACGTTGAGGGTGTCCTCGCGTTCAAGCAGGCTTGGCCTAGCATGGCAAGAACGGTATGGGGTGCGCACAAGAGATACATGGACACCTATCTTAATGTGTACAAAGGCTACTATGTAAGTTGTTCTTGATGGTCAAGTTTAGACAGGATGCTAATTGATACTCGCAGTTCACTGGAGACGGCGCAGCTCGCGACCACGAAGGTTATTATTGGATTCGAGGCCGTGTCGACGACGTTGTCAATGTTTCTGGGCACCGTCTGTCAACGGCTGAAATTGAGGCTGCTCTGATCGAACACCAGGGCGTTGCCGAAGCAGCTGTCGTTGGGGTCAATGATGAAATGACTGGTCAAGCGGTGAATGCTTTCGTCGCGCTCAAGGATGGCGTGGATGGGGGTGATGGCACACGGAAAGAGCTTATCATGCAAGTCCGAAAACAGATTGGGCCATTTGCGGCACCAAAGGGCGTATTCATCGTGGACGACCTGCCAAAGACAAGATCCGGCAAGATTATGCGAAGAATTCTTCGAAAGATTCTTAGTGGAGAGGAGGACAGCTTGGGGGATATATCGACTTTGAGCGATCCATCTGTGGTTGACAAGATCATCGAAACGGTCAAGGCATCGAAGAAGTGATCGAGCTGCTGATCGGCGCGAAAGGATCCTGGATCCGATGTTGGTATTTAGTGTAGTACACATTTTTGAGCGAACTGCATAGCATCGAGTGCTGCCTTCACTATCTTGTTATATCCACTACTTCCTGATTGGACTTCTCGGCCTGCTGTCATGTGATTGTTACATCTAGGCCCGAAAGAGATCACGTCTCAAGCCAGGCAGAAAGCCATATTGCTCGCACGCACCCACTCAACAGTCGCTTAGCACGCATTTGTTGTTGAGCAAGTTCTCGCAGAGTCAACTCGGCAATATCACGTGCATTTCAAGACTGATAAAGAGCTATTGTGAGCTTGACTCAGCCATTGACAAGGTTGTAAACAATAGACTAAAGAAGTGCCAAGGCAGAAGCTTGGGCACAATTCCCGCTTGTTACCGAGTAGTTAGCTTGGAGTTGCATCAGTAGCCCAGCGCATTCTCCTCCTTAAAGAGCGTCAAGAACGCGTCGTGCGCACCTCTATCACCACCATCAATTTTTTTTTTCTTATCTCGCACTCTCAAGCAGGCAGGCAATCCATTGAGATCTTTGACGTGTCACTGCATCTCGATCGGAGGCTGAAGGTCTGACTTTAGTGACAGATCTGCCTGCCCGCGGTCAACAGCACTTGTGCTGCCAAAGCCGCCAGTGGGGGTGTTGTTATTGCTGCCACCGAAGCCACCAAATGCTGACAATGTCAGTTAAACCGCTCCTCCCCAGAAACAAGATGGAAAGGCTGTACTCACCTGGTGTTGATGTGGTAGCATTGTTATTGTTGTTGTTGGCTCCAAACCCTCCAAAGGGCGTGGTATTGCTACTGCTTCCGAAGCTGAAAGCCATATTGTCGACAGATATTCCCCAGAATTGACCAATCGAAGGATGGATAAAAGGGAAGGAATAAGAAGCAGGCAAATGTCGCAGTAATAACCTAGCGCAGTGACGGCTGGGTCGCAAAGTGCAGTTGACCGCGGGCAGGCAGATCTGTCACTAAAGTCAGACCTTCAGCCTCCGATCGAGATGCAGTGACACGTCAAAGATCTCAATGGATTGCCTGCCTGCTTGAGAGTGGAAGTGGACGGAAGTTCAATCGG
>Ga0181469_100766_pt1 | contig 12253 bp, 9 predicted proteins | sample InSIn2SAF170_2_FD_119081 | JGI IMG/M metagenome (GOLD analysis project Ga0181469, IMG submission 119081) | Clean room microbial communities from NASA Spacecraft Assembly Facility at Jet Propulsion Laboratory, Pasadena, California, USA -... ... | reverse complement strand
CATTGCAAACTTAAGGAAAGGAAGAAGTCATCCGAGACAAGGCTCACTATACATCAAGTCAAAAGGGAAAACATTTGTGGAATAAGCATATGCAAGATCCTCAAGATTCTCTGATGGAATCCTCATTGAAGGATACACCGATCTAGAGTGGAATCATGTGTTTCATCAGGAACTCCAACTTGTGGAATTAATGGGATGATGGTATGATGACATAAGAGGTGAAGTTGATCAAGGGGTTGAAGATCTTTTCAATCAAGGAAGTTGCTGAAAGAAGCCTAGATGACCTAAAGGTAAATGAGGTATGTATGCTTGTGTTTAATACTATAATGTCATGTCATATGGTTGCAGGTAACATGGATCACTACTTCTATCTTGAGACACATGATCAAAGGCAAAGGATCTCCTCCTCTGAAAAGATACAGGAAGGCATAGGTCACACTAGATGAAATCAACATAATATGTTTTCATATATAGTATGAGGTGGTTGACTACAATTAAGGAACTCTGATTGGAAGCTCATGGGAATGAAGTGTGTGAAAAGAAAGGAAGAGATCATAAAATATGCAACAAAGGTAGAAGGCATTAAACAGCTGAGATCAAGAAGAGTTGACTAGAATATCTCCCAGAAAGAAATGAAGACTTTGATGAGAGTCGGAAAAAGATGGAGACCCTTGACAATGGATATCTTTGGGAGATGTGTCAACATGCATGCAGGATGCTGATACCTATAGGAAGATGTCATGATAGAGACCATCACAAAGCTAATTTTGATTTAAGAGATCATTTTGTATTTTTGAACTAATATCTGGATGGGCTTATGTAGGATTGCCAAAGCGAAGATATGTGGATGACTTCCAGGAAGACCATATAGAAGGATGTAAGATCCTTGTGAAAATATGGCATGAAGAAAGCAGCATGACATGAAGCAAATCCAGATGGAAAAATTGATGAATCACTTTCTGATGAAAGGAATGAGGACATGACTGACTAATGAAAGAAAGTGATGGATGGTTTGTGCCCTATGAAGAAGTCCCAAAAGATGAAGACTCCATAACGAAGAATAAATTAATGACATCAAAGGAAGGAACTCTTCAAGTAGTTGGTTGTTCCATGATCTCCACACGAGCTATTGTATGTCCCTAGTAAAGAGGGAGCTTGAAAAAATGTTTCTTACTTGGAAGAAACTTGGAAATTCCTACGCCAAGAGGGAGCTTTGGTACATTCCTTTTGTAGGAATGGGTACATTCCTTTATTGGAATATATCCTCCCTATTTGAGAGGGAGAGATAGACACATCATTTTGGTCTTCACTTGGGAAGACAAAATGGAGGATTGGGTAATTATTTGGCATCCGATACTCTTTGAGGATGAGATAGGGCATCCAATAGAAGAGTAGTCGTGGAGGAGCGATATTCTTTGAGGGTTGGGGAGTCAAAGATAAGAATAGTTCTCATGGAACACACCCAGAGTACCCAGGTAGGGGATGTTCTAAGAGAGACGATGATGAGAGTGTCTATAAATCATTACTCTCACCACCATTGAGCTCAGATCTTGTGGAGAGATGGAGTTGTTAGTCAAGGCCTTGCTATGTGACAATGCTAGTTGATATGATGCTATACAAATGAGTTACCATCCAAATTCTTCTTATGAGAAATTCTTTAGATTGAGAATGACCAAGTACCATTATGAATACCTCCATAGTTAAGAGGGATTGCTGAAAAGTGTAACTAGATTCGGTCTTCATAATGACATGTAATTATGATTTCATGTAATGAGAGGTAAAGAAGAAAAATAAAAGTATTGTATTGCTTGCTTTATGGGTTCCATGAGCAAGAGATTTTATTGAGTCAAGGCTCCCATTGAGAGTCTTTAGGAATTATTTGTCATCTAGTCATAAAATATTAGAGTCATTGTCATGTAATGAAGTCATGTTACACTTTGTAAAAGGTCAGACCTGTCTATGTAAAGGATCCTCCAAGACCTTGTCACTTATCCTCTTCAAGTCGGCCTGCAACGGTGGAAGAACTTGCTAGAAGAAGTCGGCCCAACCACTAGTGATTATGTCGGCCTAAATGGCATGTGTTGAGGTGTATATATAGCCACAGTCGGCCTCACTTAGAGGCAAGGAACTCGACAAGCATTCGGTCAAGCAGAAGTATGAAGAAGAAGTCAAGTAAAAGTGCAAAGAAGAGGCTCCAAACAGAAGTATGAAGAAGAAGTCAAGTAAAAGTGCGAAGAAGAGGCTTCAAGGAGAAGTGTGAAGAAGGGATAACAAAGGAAGGATTCTTATGGGCATAATGAAGGAGAGTTTCTTCCGGGTCAACAAAGGAGAGTTTATTTTGGGTCAGCAAATGAGAGATTCTTCTGGGCCAGTGAAGGAGAGATTCTTCTCGGTTAGCGAAGGAGAGTTTCTTCTGGGGTCAGCAAAGGAGAAGTTTTCTTCTGGAGATAGCAAAGGAAGGGTTCTTCTAGGGTACTTGTTTTGGGTGACCAAGCTAGAGACTAGAGATTGAGATTCTCTAGGGGAAGCTGAGAAGAAGTAGTGTGAAGGATAGAGACCGAGTTTCTCTAGAGGAAACCAAGGAGAGCAGCTCAAGATCAAGAAGAAATTCGAGGAAGGGAAGAGGCAGAGCATCGAGGTTAGTGACAAGGTTCTTGGGAGGATACTAGAGTCAAGGGTCACGGTATTGGTACTCATCAATTGAAGATCTAGAAGAAGAATTTTGATCAGGTTTTCCTCTCAAGAGGTGAGAGGTTTTGGCCCTAGTTGACAAGCCTACATACTATGTCACTTTTCTTTTATTGTGCATATTGGTAATTGCCTTGATGAAAAGAACACAATAATAACATAACTTAGAAAAGACTATAAGCTAAGAAGTAAAAGTATATCACAAGCAATTATCAATCAAAGAAATCTTTTAACTATTCATACCCTATATTTCTCAACAACTCTCCCTCCCCTTGTCCACATTTTTGGGTCAGTCCTAGAACGTTTTCCTAGAGGCTGATGTAGCTAAAGAAAAGATAAAAGTACATCATGGCCACATACAGAAGGAAATAATACCACAAAATGCAAAATATGGTCGAGACAATAAAACTTAGCATATGAGAAAAAGCCAAACATGAGCTCTACCCATTTATCATTATGGCCACCACCCTGGTTCCTGGGTCCCATATGAGTGCCCCTTGTATCATTAAGGAACTCATGCATATCCCAACTGTTAGTCTCTGTAGCATCGAATGTGTTCTAGCCACAAAATTTGATGGAAATGCTAGAATACATGAGATCTCCAAAACCCAGAAATTGTTTCTAGAAATTCCACCTAGAAGTGTCTCAATTAGATTATTAACCGTTTTTTAAATATTTCCTATGTCGAAGCTTAGGGAATATGGTTAATTAATCAGTATTAATTGAGACAAGGTGAGAATCATCTAGAAACTCACACGGATCGACTCCAAGATGATCCCAACCATTGATTAAGATTTAATCTTGGTCGTTGGTGCTCCAACAATGGATTATAAGAGGAAGTCAATAGGCCCTTGGAGAAAACATTTTTGTAGTTCGATTTTCTTGGCAGATCAATTTCCAAAGAGCAACAGTAATTTCCAGAGAGCCAGAGATCGAAGCAAGGTTAGTGAGGGGCAGAGACAGTGATCTGAAGGAAGTTTTCCAGATCTGGAGAGGCAGCAACTTGAGGCTGAGTTATTCCCAAAGAGGCAGCGCAACTGCTTCAATAACAATTTGATTTTGCTGGAGAGAAATTCCTTTTTAGTTCTAGAGGCAGAGCAAAGGGTTTAGAGTGTCGGAGAAGCAATTTCCTCAGCAGACAGATAAAACGACTTCATCAAAGACAGTTCAAATGTTAGACATCATAGGGCCTACGCAGAGCAGTGCAGAAGCTAACGCAGAGGGTTCAAAAGGAAGAGTTTCTAAAGATATTTTGTGCCATGGTTACTAGTGGAAAAAGGGTAATTTCCCTTAAATAATTTTGGCTAGATTTACTTGATGTTTGGATTGCCAGTTGGGCATCCATAAATTGTACTCAGATTTCATTGTTGCATAATAAAATAAAACCCTCATTTGTTGCACCGTTTTTCCCGCATTGGGTTTTTCCGGTGACTTTTGTCCAAAAACAACGGTGTTAATTTTTATGTGTGTGTGCTAGCATTTCTCAGTTCCAACGCTATTTTATTTCACAATTTTTATTTGTGAAGGTTGTAGTGAGGTTCCCAAGAGCTATATCCTTCATATTTAACTGCCATGATTTTGTTCTAGACATCCTTCATGTTTCCTATGGTGATCTTACGAGCTCTTGTTTCTAATGCTTCCATGATTCATCTTGTTATTTATTATAGCCATATCCCATAACATAAGATTCAGAAGCTATGTCAAGACCTTTTGTGAGGGATACTATCTCAGTCATAGTAGAGATCTCTTACTTCCTCCTTTCTTGGACTTCTTCTCTTCAGCTTCCTCCACTTCTTCGGTGATATGGACTTCTTCTCTTCTTCCTTTGATATTGTCGCTTTAGGACAATCTTTCCTGTAATGCCCGTAATTTATCCATCCATAGCACTGAATCTCAGCTACGCTCTTCTTTCTTTTCTAAGGAACAAATTTTCCAAACTTCCCTTTCCTTCCTCCAAATGTCTGAGTTTGTTAAAAGATTTCTAGGGTATGAATAGTTAAAAGATTTCTCTGCTTGATAATTGCTTGTGATATACTTTTACTTCTTAGCTTATAGTCTTTTCTTTGTTATGTTATTATTGTGTTTTTTTCATTAAGACAATTACCAATATGCACAATAAAAGAAAAGTGACATAGTATGTAGGCTTATTAACCAAGGCTAAAACCTTTCACCTCTTGAGAGGAAAACCCGATCAGAATTCTTCTTCTACATCTTCAATTGATGAGTACCAATACCATGACAAAGACCCTTGACTTTAGTATCCTCCCAAGAACTTTGTCACTAACATTGATGCTCTGCCTCTTCCCTTCCTCGACTTTCTTCTTTATCTTGAATTGCTCTCCTTGGCTTCCTTTAGAGAAACTCGATCTCTATCCTTCACACTGCTTCTTCTCGGCTTCCCTTAGAGAATCTTGGTCTCTAGTCTCTAGTCTCTAGCTTGGTGACCCAAAACAAGTAGCCTAGAAGAACCCTTCCTTTGCTATCTCCAAAAGAAAACTTCTCCTTCGCTGACCCCAGAAGAAACTCTCCTTCGCTAACCCAGAAGAATATCTCCTTTGCTGACCCAAAAGAAACTCTCCTTCGCTGACCCAGAATAAACTCTCCATTGTTGACCCAGAAGAAACTCTCCTTCATTATGCCCAAAAGAATCCTTCCTTTGTTATCCCTTCTTCGCACTTCTGCTTGGAGCCTCTTCTTCACACTTTTACTTGACTTCTTCTTTGTACTTCTGCTTGGAGCCTCTTCTTCACACTTTTACTTGACTTCTTCTTCGTACTTCTGCTTGACCGAATGCTTATCGATTTACTTGCCTCTAAATGAGGTTGACTGTGGCTATATATACACCTCAACACATGTCCTTTAGGCCGACATGATCACTAGTGGTTAGGCCGACTTCTTCTAGCAAGTTCTTCCATCGTTGTAGGCCGAATTGAAGAGGATAACTGACAAGGTCTTGGAGGATACTTTACATAGACAAGTTTGACCTTTTACAAAGTGTAACATGACTTCATTACATGACAATGACTCTAATATTTTATGACTAGATGACAGATAATTCCAATAGACTGTCAATGGGAGTCTTGACTCAATAAAATCTCTTGCTCATGAAATCCATGAAGCAAGCCATACAATAATTTTATTTTTCTTCTTTACATCTCATTACATAAAATCATAATTACATGTCATTATGAAGACCGAACCTAGTTACACTTTTCAACAAGAGTACCAAAACCTTGTGGACCCAGATAGGGAAGTTGATGAAATAGGGCATGTAATGTGCAGAGGGGAGTGAAAAATGTGTAATAGGAAAATGGTACTGTGCTACCAAAATTGGGGTTTCCCAAGTAGTGCCCATCCTTAAGCTATAGGCCAGTAGGGAAGATCCCACGGGACAAGGATTTAGGACTAAGCCCCCATTTAAGTTGAGGGAACAAGACTACAGTCGAAACGCTTCTTCCAAGTCACCCAATAATCCATACCCAAGTGTGCCCAAGTAAAACAAGCATAAGCACCTGATTCCACAATGAAAGGCATACCTTTAGGATTGAATGGCCCACCTTCAAACATACAATCTCGACAGATGGGCGAGGGGACATATGACTAGCTTAGGGAGCGGAGATTAGCTAGCACAAAATCGGCTACACTGGTGGCTATCGGGGCTACTGGCTACCAGTTGAAGACAAATCTAGGGGGAAAATATCTCCTATGGGGTCACCCACTGGTGGTGGGTAACATCTAGCTCCAACTGAGACATGAGCTCTTTGCAGAGTGTAGGAACCATGTATTCAAATGGGTAGGTCATGAGAACACCAACAATCCTTTGGGACCATAGAGCTGTTATCTTGCACATCACAAACAATTGTTGGAAGCATCTATCTAGGGCGTACAATAATCACCCACGTTTTCATCAAATAATAAACCATACAAAAAATAAATCTATTCTAAAATGCATATCTAATCTATTCTAGGATGAGAACATGATATGATGATGTTAGCTATGCAAAAATCAATATGCAATGCAAATGACCCTAACATGGATATTACATTATGCAAATACTAAGTGTAACCATAGAGCCAATGTAACCAATATGGTTAAATCAATATAAAACATTTTCCCATATGAACCATCATGAGGCAGGGAACCAAATATCACATTTTCCAATGCAAGATTCATTTGTTGAATGGTAAGGGTGGGAGGCAGGAACATATGGGGATTGTTACCCACCACCTATGGGTAGTGTATATAACATAATTTTTTTCCTAGATGTCCTTAATCGGCAACCAACAACCCCTTGCAACCCCTAGATAGCTCGATGTGCCATTTCTCCACCACCTAAGCTAGCCATGTAGTCCCTCGCCCATCTGTTACGAATGTATGTTTGAAGGTGGACCTCCTAACCCCAAAGGTATGACTTTTCACTGGTTGGGTTGAGTAATTTTGTTTACTTTTCATAGGCACTTTAGGGCATGGATTCGTGGGAGGATTCGACAGAAAGAGTGGGTTAGGTCTGTATTCTTGTCTCCAATGCCCGATTTTGTGGTTACCTTTTTATCCTAGTTCCGTGGGATCTTCTTTACTGAACATTAGCTTTATAGGTGGTACTACATGGGAAATCTCGATTTTGGTTGTGTGGTCCTATTTCCCAATACCACCTAAATTACTCCCCTTCCACTGATTTTAGCCCCATTCATCTCTTTCCCCATCCGGGTCCACGTGTCCACTGGGTGTACATAGGGTTAGCCTCCCCCTCCCCTTGTCCACAACTTGGGTCAGGCCTGGAACAATGCCTCGAAGGTTGATACAGCTTAAAAGAAAATAAAAAGCATAATTTGGCCTCTCAGTAGGAAATGTACCACAAAATGCAAAAGATGGTCGGGGCATACAAATTTAGCAAGTGGGCAAAAGCCAAAATTGATCTCTACCCCTTATCCAAGGCCATCATCTTGGTTCCGATGGGCCCTAGATGAGCTACCTCCATCATTAAGGAACCTATGATTGTCCCGACCCCTGGTGGGTGATGAATTACCCCACATTAAGGGGTATCCACTACTATATATTACACATCATGCTTTTATCCCCTAGAGCCCCAAGCAGTTATGAAGAAATATCAAATCAAAGGAAATAAGGCATATAAAGAAGGGTGGAAAAACAAGAGTTAGGGTAATTCATGTACCACGATTTTCTTCCTCCTACACATATACCCAAGTGTGCGCTTCCCCTATTATAGCTACCCTTGTGCCATGACATGTGGTCTGGATGTTTCCCCTCATCCCCACTTTGTTCCATTACTATATCATTTGCCACCTATCACTTGAGGAATGTACCATGGACATGTCACTCCCTTTAGAGGTTGGAACCACCTAATAGGGTCCTCGGTTAATCACCTTATTGAGCTTTGAAACACTAGAACATGCCAAATCCCACTATGGAAGAGCATGGCACCATGAAATGCCCCATTGATTCCATGACTTATAAGCACTTTTACTTGATTATGCTAATGATTTGTTGTACTAGAACACAAGGGGATGCATTGGATCTTATGGAGGATTGCAGGTGGGTTTCCATTTGAGGCTTGGTCTCCCTATACGGGGTCCTAGCCCTCCAGAGGGCCACATGGCACTTGTAAGGTAAGGGTTGAGAGCCACGAGCCTCTACCATAGCAAATATTACTTCATGGATACCCAACAACGCTCATTGATTGCTCATGTTCCACCTTTTGGATGAGGATGAAGAACCTAGTTCACCATGCCCAGTCGGCTCCACACTTGCACCATACACTTGGCAGATGTTCCAGGGTCCAAAGGATCTCTCCCTTTGTAGAGGGAGGACTTATGTCATCATTCTAGCCCTTGCAGAGGGAGTACAGGCATCTTTGATCCATTTGGAAACCCATGATGATATTCTTTATGGCCCCACACCCACTTGGGGGCACTACAAGTTCTTGCTTGGGAAAAACAAGGTGCCAACCCCTTATCCACTATGTTTGGAGTCCATTTCTACATCATGGGACCCCTTGGGTTTCATTAGGCCTGCTAAAAGGCCCAACGACTCACTTTGTTCATCATTCAACCCTCTTGAGAGACTTCTCATTATGTTATTGAGCTCTTTGGTGGGCTTGTTGTTGATTTTTGATAGCTTGGGAGGTACTCCAAGCCCTAGGGTTTGGGGTTTGGAGGTTGGAGCAACACAAAAGTCATTTGTGGGTTTGGAACCCAAGGTTGGGTTTTTGCACCCATCGATATTTGGGCCAAAACCATGAGGCATTTTCTACATGTGATGGATGGAGATGATAGAGGATGGTGAGAAGAATCCAATGCAATGAAAATCATCAAAAGATGAGTTGTAGAAGATGAGATATGAATTTTTGAAGTTAATAATTGATTTTTTTGGGCGTTCAAGTCATGTAGGCTTGAAGATAGTTATTCCATAAGACATGTCTATTGGAGAATTCGTGGAGCCCTTCTATTGTGTAAAAATAGAAGGTGAGAGAGGATCATTTAAATCCAAGAGTGCAATATAGGGGCAGGAAAAAGAGTGAAGAAGAAACTAAGTTAAGGGAAGAGAGACACTCTGGTTGGCCGCAGGATAGGAGGCATTTCATTGAAGGAAGAAAGGTTGTTTTTTTAGCCTTTTCATGATTGTTTGAAGGATTAGTTCATCCTACAGTAGCGTTGAAGAAGAGAATGTAAAACATAGGTTTGTTTTGGTGTCAATTAAGTGTGGGTTCTCTATTTTTGTGCAAGTCATAAGCCTTGGAGGCTGCTGTGGGTAGGCCGCAGGCCTTAACACCTAAGAATAGGGGTGTGTAGGACTGTTTGGGGTTAATGTGTGCCCAGATCAACAACGTATAGGCAGAGGAGTCTAGAAAGGGGAAGTCGTAGTTAGAGAAGGGATTGTAAGGGTGTTTTGTAGGGCTAACGTGGATCACAGTTATGCCCTAACCAGGTCACAGTCATAAAGCAGTTCGTACACCAGACTTGTGATATGCTTACAGCCAGATTTGACTTGTATTGGGTCGAGATTTCGACTAGTTTGGATGATATTTGTTGCAGCTTGTGGAAGCCAAGGAGGAAGGGCAAACGCGGAGGTTAGAAGCCCTAATGAGAGGGTAGTTTCCACAATGAGGATCAGTGATTAGATTGGGCATCTTTGGACTGTTGGAGGGCAAGATGTAGGTAGCCCAAAGTAGCCCTTGACAAGCAATCATAAAGGGAGTTTGACACCTGAAGTTTGGGTGAAGTTGTTGGAGATTAATGTGTAGTTCTTTGATCAATGAAAGAAGCTACTAGAAGGAGGCAATTTGAAAGCTCAAGGATTGGCCAGCCTAGAGGAGCAGATTGGATCAGTCCATGTTCATTGTTGGAGAAGAGACTTGCAACAGTGATAGGTGGCAACCATCCTGCCTCGTGTTAGCCTTCATATAGGAGCAGTGGAAGCCTATAGTGAGAAGAAGACCCTAAGTAGCTGAGAAGTAGCAGTGGGTAGAGGGAGTTGTTCACAAATGAAGTTGTGAACAACTCAAACAAAGTATTGATGTATAGATGGACTTACAATCAGCGTGAGAGCATGTGGAGTTGTGTTTAGTGGGCAGATGGACTTGTTTCATTGATAGAGGCAAAGTTGTGTTGTTGCAGATCGGGAGCAAAGGACCGATAGGACGAGATACGACGTAGAGGTTGATTGTGTACTAGAGCAGTGAGATTGTCATTGTATCTTGTATTCTTGTGCCATTGGATATTTGTGGGCTCTTACGTTGTCTAGCCTCCACTGCTGTGAATCTCTGCCCCATCACCTCGATCTGCCTCGACAGATCCTGCACTGGTTTGAGGAGCATGTTCGCAAATTTCTTCCCATCATCATCTGCCATCGGTTCCTCCTGCTTTGTGTCCACCACAGGCTCCTCCTGTTCTATGTCCACCACCCGAACACAGTCTCCCTCTCCGTAGGTGTTCTCCAATCTATGCCCAGTGTCTCTGTATCTCCTACCTCTGTAACAGATGTAGGGCTTTTCCCCCAGTGTCATAGATTGCTAGCTCCACAGGCTAAGCCAAATCTATGCTCTAATACCACTGTAATATCCCATTTCCGGGATATCCCTTAAACCCAAGCAAACTCCAACCAAACACGTCCAAATGATATAGTGACCGGGAAACTCAAAGTGATAAAAATAACAGTGGTACAACATATAATAATGTGAACATGAAATATAAGCAGATACTCAAGAGATGCAAAGAGAAATGCTAAGCCGTTTTATTATACTGAGTAATGGAATGAGTACAGGAGGTGATAATGGCACCTCGACTTGCACAAGGAAAGTGAAGAAATACACTCAGAATAGCAAACAAATGGCCTCTCTCTGAACTGCGTCCAAGCTGCTGGAGAACTTATGTGTTGCTACTACTGTTGGAAATCAAATGAGGATTTGGGGTTGTTCCCCTCCTCAGAAAAACCCAGAAAGCTTTTCTGAAATAGCCGACCCCCAAAAATCATCCCCTTGGGGATCTAGGCTGTCCCCCAAGGCTTTGCACTACCACTGAATAGAATCCACCAAAACTCTGCCCGAAACTCTGCCAAAATCTTCCAATATGCAAGAGTTGATCCCTTGCTCAATCTCCCAACTCTAATCCTCCACAAAGCCTCAATCCGGAACTCCCACCAAAAGAACTGCATCCCTCTCTCCCAAGACTGCGCAGTCCTCAAATGCTCAGCTCTTCCACAACGCCAAAGATCAATCCTACTGCAAAAGACTGTTGGAAACTACCTTGCCCGAGTACGCACTTGAAGACCCCTGGGGCTAAGGGTGAGATCTCCGAACGGAGACACTCAATGCACTAAACAGTGCTGCAGACCAGCTAAACAACCAGCGTGCTCTAAGTCTAAGTGACTAGCTCAAATGCACATAATCGAATGACAAAATGAGGAGGCTCCCCTCTCCTTTATAGCATTGGCCTCTCTCAATCCCAAGGCCCACCTCCTCCAATGCAGACCCTTTCTTGCGACTTGTTCCTTTCCATCTGTGCAGTCCCTCCAAGTGTCTGCGTGGACCCCATCTCTGTGTGGTCCTTTGGCCCCCTTGGCTCCCCTTTAAGTCACAACGTTGTGCTACTAGAAAGTGACTTTATTCTAAAGGTGAGTTATGTCCCCCTTTTCCTCACCTTTTTATTTATAAATAACTATAGAAGGCAAAATTGAGCAAAATCGAATATTCCAATTAGCCATGGCTAATTAGGAATATTACACTGTCACTACCAAACCAAAAATCTCAACAAAGCTACTTTGCACAATGGAATATAAACAACAGTAAATCACACATTTACAAATATAGACAACTTTTTATGCCAAGTACTGTACAAATATGTACAACCACCCAAACTTCATTATATTAAACCAACTGAATAATACAAATGTCTAGGGCTCCCATACTAGGGATAGTGGCCCCCAAATATCCAATGGCACAAGAATACAAGATACAATGACAATCTCACTGCTCTAGTACACAATCAACCTCTACGTCGTATCTCGTCCTATCGGTCCTTTGCTCCCGATCTGCAACAACACAACTTT
>Ga0181469_100765_pt1 | contig 12257 bp, 8 predicted proteins | sample InSIn2SAF170_2_FD_119081 | JGI IMG/M metagenome (GOLD analysis project Ga0181469, IMG submission 119081) | Clean room microbial communities from NASA Spacecraft Assembly Facility at Jet Propulsion Laboratory, Pasadena, California, USA -... ... | reverse complement strand
CAAAATCACTTAACTGACGCCCGTGTACGTCTTTATACGTCTCCCATACATCCGTTAATGTCGATAAGTAAGCTTGATTCGAAAACTTACCGTCCACCTTCGCATACTTAGCATAGAGTGGTCGCCAGAAGTCCGCAATATCCTGTGTTAAACTCACTGCATCAGCTTCAAGGGTCAACACACGCGGATTCGCTGAGATGACCATAGCCACTGCACCCGCTCCTTGTGTCGGCTCGCCCCCTGTCTCTAAACCATACTTCGCAATATCTGTTCCCACTACGAGGACTTTAGACTCCGGATGAAGCGCAATATGACCTAGCGCCAGTTGTAAACTTGCTGTTGCACTATAACATGCTTGTTTCAATTCTACAGCACGGGCATGCGGTTGAATCCCGGTTAGTTGATGCACCCAAACCGCCACTGATTTCGAATGATCTACTCCTGATTCAGTTCCAACTAACACCATATCGATTTGCTGACGATCATCCTCATCTAAAATACCTAAAGCTGCATTGGCCGCCATCGTCACTGCATCCTGACTTAGCGGTGCAACTGCCATCTGCTCTTGTCCTAAACCAATCGTATATTTATCTGGATCAATTCCGCGTGCTTCCGCTAATTTCTTCATATCCACATAGACGCGTGGTGTATAAAATCCAATCTTATCAATTCCGATATCCATAATAAGCTCCTCCACCAGTTAGTTATTCATATTATAGCGTAACCACTTCGCAAAAGGTTTAAAAAGAGTTTAAGAATACTGCTAAAAATAAAGAAACCTCTAGAACAAAGTAAAAACACCTCACCTATGCTGCGGGTGAGATGCTTTCTTCACTATATTACAAAGCACGGCCTTTTAAGTCATACAAGTGGTTTAATTTACGTTTAGCAACTTCTTGTTCTAAATCAGCAACTAACTCTTTACAAATATAGGGATTGTTGAAGTTCTCTGTTCCTACTGCTACCGCATCGGCTCCAACTGAAATATAGTCCAGTACATCATCTACTGTTGCGATACCACCCATCGCAATTAAGGGAATATCCGGTAAAGCTTGTCTTACTTCATAGGCCATATTGAGCGCGATCGGCTTAATAGCACGTCCGCTGACCCCTCCTATTTTATTCCCTAGTTCAGGTCGACCATTCTTATCTAATTGCAATCCAACAAAGGTATTAATCATCGTAATTCCATCCGCTACATCACTCACAGAACGCGCCATCTCTACAATACTCGTCACATTCGGCGATAGTTTCACATAGACTGGCACAGCTGAGACTTCCTTCACCGCACTTGTTAAACGACGAGCGCTCTCCGGATTCGTCCCGAAGACCATGCCACCTTCTTTGACATTGGGACAAGAAATATTTAACTCCAAGGCCTGTACATTCGGCGCTTGTGAGATGCGCTTAGCCGTTTCAACATAATCAGCGATTTCCGACCCAGCAACATTCGCAATAATGGGCACATCGAACTGTTCTAAGAACGGCAACTCATCAGCTAAAATATGATCCAATCCTGGATTCTTCAGTCCGACAGAGTTCAACAAGCCTTCTGTCACTCGGACAACACGTGGATTAGGATTTCCAACACGTGGTTCAAGTGTGGCAGCCTTGACAATAATCGCTCCTAACTCCGATAAGTCAAATAACTTCGCAAATCGCTTCCCGTATTGGAAACAACCCGATGCTGGCATAATGGGATTTTTCAAGTCTAACCCTGGTAAACTCACCTTCAATGTCTCACTCATCTTACTCATCCGTCCCTTCTAATTGATAAACAATTTCTCCGTCAACCATTGTCAGCACCACATCAGCGCTCACTTCTCGCCCATGGAATGGCGTATTTCGTCCTTTTGATAAAAAGGTTTCCTTATCAATCACATATGATCGATGTGTATCAACGACGGTAATATCAGCTGGCGCGCCTTCAACAATTCGGCCTGATGCCAGTCCGAAAATATCAGCCGGTTTTTCTGTTAACCAGGCCACTAACTGTTCAAAGGTAAAGTCCCCTTTTTCCACAAAGGCTGTGTACAACAGTTGGAAGGCATATTCACTGCCCACAATCCCAAACGGTGCTTTTTCTATGGACTGTGCTTTTTCTGCTTCCGTATGCGGAGCATGATCGGTAGCAATACAATCCAGCGTCCCATCCAAGAGTCCCGCAATCAATGCTTGACGATCTTCAGCTGCTCGCAATGGCGGATTCATCTTGAAATTCGGATCTGCCTCAACTAGAGCCGTATCATCCAATAATAAATGATGCGGCGATACTTCCGCCGTAACCCGGATGCCAGCTCGCTTCGCATCCCGGATTACGCGAACACTCTCTTTAGCACTGACATGGCAGACATGATAGTGACACTCTGCATGCTCCGCCAACAAGACATCCCGCGCAATTTGCGTTGATTCCGTCAGCGACAGTAGCCCTGGCACTCCTAAGCGTTCACTCGCCTTTCCTGCATGAATCGCGCCACCACGTATTAACGAATTCTCTTCCGTATGGGCTACTATCGCCTTCCCGACCGCCGCTGCCTGTTGCATCGCTCGGTGCATCGTATCAGCATCCTGCACCCCAACACCATCATCGGTAAAGGCTAGCACCCCTCGCTCAGCCAGCGCCGCAAAATCCACTAACTCACTGCCCGCTAATCCTTGCGTAATCGACGCATATGGCAATACCCGCACCGACCCGCGCGCCGCGACCTCACGAAAACGATCCAACTTTACGACTGAATCTAACACTGGATTCGTATTTGGCATTGGACAAACCGTCGTGAACCCGCCGCGCGCCGCCGCTTGTGTCCCTGTTTCGATGGTCTCTTTCGCTTCAAAACCCGGCTCGCGCAAATGAACATGAATATCGACAAACCCCGGACAAATATGCTGCCCCTGACAATCAATCACGCGCACCGCTTCTAGCTCATCGGCACTTGCGTTCGCATCCGCTTCACTCAGTCCCGGCGCTATCTGCTTAATCACACCCTCTTGTACGAAGATATCAACCGCTTGGAAGCTCCCATCCGTGTATACTTGGCCATTCTTCAGAAGTACTGCCACCCTAAATCCTCTCACTTTCTTTTATCGCTTAGTTATCTGACGACTATTGCGCTAATCGATCAGCCAAGACATCCTCTAGAATACTCATTCGTGTATATACACCATTTGTCATTTGTTCAAAAATAACGGACTTCGGTGCTTCGATTAACTCTCCTAAGATTTCAACCCCACGATTGACCGGCGCTGGGTGCATCACAATAGCATCTGGCTTCAAGCGATCATAACGTGCCTGATTCATCCCATACTCACTATTATAGGTGACTTGTGTAATCTTAGTCGCTACATCATGGCGCTCATGCTGCACACGCAAGAGCATCACAACATCGACTTGATCAATTACTTCATCCAAATCAACATACTCGATATCCAATGCCCCGTCTTGGAACGTTTTTGGCGCAGAAAAAAACACATTAGCTCCCAAACGAGTTAATGCGTCGCAATTACTTTTAGCGACACGAGAATGCTTAATATCACCGCAAATTACGATGTTCAAACCTTCGAACGTGCCGAATTTTTCATAAATTGTCATAATATCTAACAAAGACTGAGTTGGGTGAGAGCCACTGCCGTCACCACCATTAATAATAGGAATGTTTAAACCTTCAAGTTCTTCATAATACGCTTCTTGCGGATGACGAATCACTAATGCATCGCAACCAATTGCTTCAAGCGTCTTGCACGTATCATACAGGCTCTCGCCCTTTTGCACCGAACTAGTCGACACTTCGAACGGAATACGCTCCATGCCGAGTCGTGCTTCCGCAACTTCAAAGCTCAATTTCGTACGAGTTGAATTCTCAAAAAAACAAATTAGCCACGAATAATTGCTGACTGAATGGTTCATACTCCCCATTCTTAATCGCAACTGCTCGCTTCACAATACGTGACATATCGTCTGTTGATAACTGCTGCATTGATAACAAATTGTCCATCATAACAACCCCTCTTCTAAAATTGGGCAAAAAAAATTACCGAAATGCTAACAATCTGTTCGCACTCAGCTCCTTAAATAACATTATTTTATTCAGCCTGATACTTTATGCGAACATTTAAACAAATTAACGCTTTATCGATCTATAAATTCCGAATATTTCTGGTTTTTCTATCGGTCTCATTCAGTATTTTTTTACCATTCACTATATTAGAGCGTTTCGCCCTAAATGTCAAGGGATTTTGCCAAATTTTTTTAACATTTTTGAGCGCAATCAAAAAGCCGAACACAGATGCATTCGGCTCCATCCCTCGCTTAAAATGAAATAATATTCAACGCGACAAGTAATCGCGTAATTCCATAAATAATCGGCAACGACAAGACTGTTCGGAAAAGAAACAGCTTCACAATATCTAAAAAGTTATAGCCGATCTCGGTCTTAATAAAAATCATTCCCGTCTCTGACATAAAGACCAATTGCGTAAAGGCTAAAACACTGATGAAAAAGCGCGCTGCTTCTGATTCCACTCCTGTTACAAATAAGGCCGGCAAATACATATCGGCAAATCCAGCAAGTGAAGCAGGTGCCATCGCTTGGGCCGCTTCTGCCCCGAATCCTAAAAATTGGTAAATGTAAATAAATGGATAACTAATCACATCGAACACCGGCGTATTCTCCGCAATAACTAACGAAATCGTCCCTACCACCATAATAATTGGCAAAAAACCCACATAAATATTAATAACATCAACACATGCTTCTTTGAACGCGTCCCATACCTCCACATCAGCAGCTTGTTCTACGGCAGATTCATACGCCTGCTGGAACGTAGAGCCATCTTGAGCGCGACGTTCTTTTTTCGGTTCTTTTCCCTTATAGTATTCATCCGGATATTTTTTTAGCGGTAGTCGCGCAATCACAAATGCAATCATTAAGGTTGTCAGTAATATGGACATGTAATAAATCGGAAAAATATGACCCAATTGTAATTCATTAGCCACTGCTGCAGCAAAGGCAATCCCTACAATCGAAAAGCTCGATGCAATAATATAAGCCTCTCGCTTCGTATAATAACCTCGTTTATATTGATTATCTGTAACCACAATCCCGATCGTCCCATCGCCAACAAATGAAGCCAAGGCATTGACGACCGATGACCCCGGAATTTTGAATAACTTTTTCATTACATCTCCTGACAATGTTCCAATGAATTCCACCATCCCAAAATGCGTTAACAGCGGCAAGGTCAGAATCGCAATAAAGAATGTAATATAGAGAATAGTCAATAAACCGTCTTCCCCCGCCATCACTCCACCGGTATCCTCGTGCAGAATTAAATCCCCAATTGCGGTCCCGCTGAACCAATTATTCAGTACCATTAAGTAAATAAACGCACCCGAAAGTCTCAACCCCACATTCACCGGTGTCGTCTTGAATACCTCGTTCAACGGCTCGTACTCACTCTCATAGAACAAGAAGATAATCGTCCCAATCAGCACAATCCCCATACAAAATTGTGTAAATAAAATAAAGGGATCGACCCAGTTCTCCGTAATCAATGTAGTTATATGCGATAATAATATTTGGCTTTCACCATTAATCGTCATCGGCACTAAGAAAAAAATTGCCCCCAACAATGACAAGCCGATAAATTTCAATTTGTTTGATTTGTTTGACATATTGTCCTCCATAGTCTCTTTAAGTCCACGTACTTTCGTAATCCTCTAAAAAATACCACAAACAAATCAATCATTGCAACAAATGGCCCATTTTTTCCCAATTATTTCACTCTTTTTTAATGAAAACGTGTCGGGCATGCTACCCCACACGTTTTTTTTATTCTATCGTTACTTTTTAATACAAATCACGGAATTGTTCGATTAACTGTTTTTGTTCAGCAGTAATATTTTCGGCTTCTTCAGCGACCGTAAGCAACGTATCTAAGTCACATAATGTATGAAGAGGGACTTGTTGCGCGTTAAATGCTTTCTGCGCTCGGTCCATCCCATAAGTAAAAATAGCGACCACTTCCACTACTTCTGCACCGGCTGCTTGCAATGCATCCACCACTTCCAAAGAAGATCCACCTGTTGAGATCAAATCCTCAATCACTACCACACGCTTCCCAGCAACTTGGGCCCCTTCGATTTGATTTTGTTTACCATGTGACTTTTTACTACCGCGGACATAACTCATCGGCATATCCAATGTTTGACTAATAAACGCTGCATGCGGAATTCCCGCCGTTGAAGTACCCGCAATCACATCAATATCACTTAATTCAGAGGATAAATACTGACAAAAAGCCTCTACGATTTGTTTTCTCACAGCTGGCTGACCAATAATTTTACGATTATCACAGTATATAGGGGATTTAATCCCACTCGACCAAGTAAAAGGTTGATCTGGTCGTAGTTCAACGGCTTCAATAGCCAGCAAATGCTGAGCAATCTCTTTGGATGTTATCTTATTCATTTTGGCCCTCCCAATTGGCTTTTATTTGCTGATAGGCTTGTACGGGATCGTCAGCTAGTGTAATCGGTCGTCCTACCACAATATAATCCGACCCTAATTGACGGGCTCGATTCGGTGTCACTACACGCGATTGATCATCCGCTTGGGCATCACTCAGTCGAATACCGGGAGTCACCGTCAAGAACTCCTCCCCACAAACCGTATGAACGGCTTGACTCTCTAGAGGTGAACACACTACGCCATCAATACCTGATTGTTGCGCTAACTGAGCATAATGGATAATATTCTCTTCTAATGACAGTTGACTTTTTGTCTCTTGGATAAACTGTTCTTCACTCAATGAAGTCAGCTGTGTCACTGCCAGCACCGTCCCACTAGGATGAACAGACTTATAGGCCTCCACCGCTGCTTGCATCATTTTAGATCCGCCTTGTGCATGAACATTCACCATATCCACACCAAGCTCTGCCAATCCACGCATGGTTCGTTCAACAGTATTCGGAATATCATGGAGCTTTAAATCTAAAAAGATCTGATGTCCCCGCTCTTGAATTGTCCGAATCACGTGCGGACCATTTAACAGATAACTTTCCATTCCAATTTTGACGTATAATGACTCATCGAATAAATCTAAAAAATCTAGCGTCTCTTCAAAGCTACTAAAATCTAGGGCAATAATTGGTCGTGTCATAAGCGCCTCCTTTAATTTCCTTTATTAGTTTAGTCAGTGTTCAGATAGATGTCAAGCAATTTTCTCAAAAGCTATCAAAATTCTTCAACTAGAGAATATTCGACATAGCAAAACCTAGCCATTGTCATATCGATCAATGGCTAGGCCGTGTTTAATTGTTATTAGAATTTCATGTAGTTTTCTGGGTTAGTGTGTTTACCATTTTTGTGAATTTCGAAGTGTAAGTGAACACCTGTTGATGCCCCAGTTGTACCTTGTGTACCGATACGTTCACCCGCAGCAACTTTTTGGCCGACTGATGCTTTCCAGCCTGGTGCTAAGTGAGCGTAACGTGTCATTAGACCATCACCGTGATCAATATCTACATAGTTCCCGTAACCCCAGTTGTATCCTGAGTTTGAAGCCGTTACTGTTCCTGCTTTAGCTGCAACAACAGGCGAATTTGTTCCTGATGAAATATCAACACCCATGTGGAAATCACGACGAGATGGATTCAGTGGGTAACTTCTCCATCCATAACGAGAGGTTACCACACCAGCAGTTGGACGAACCCAACCTTGTGCGTTTGTCTGTGTTTCTTGAGCTGTACTTGGTTTGGCAGCTGGTTTTGGTGTTTCCACTTGTTGTTCAGGTTTTGCTGCCTCTTTAGCTGGTGTAACAATGTTTTGTCCGACTTGTAAGTTACCTGCATCTAATCCTTTGTTGGATTCTACAATTTGAGTTACAGTTGAGTTTGTCTTGCTAGCAATACCACTTAATGAGTCACCTGGTTGAACTGTGTATGTTTTACCTGATTTAGCATTAGATTGTTGGTTCGCTTCTGGTTTTGCTTGTGGCTGTGGTTTTTCAGCTGGTTTAACTTTATTTTCAGTTTCTTTTGGTTCAATAACTTCTTCTTTAGCTGGTTTTGCTGGTTTTTGTTTAGATTCAGCTGGTTTGCTTGCACCTTTTTCTTCTTTTGCTGGTGCTTCTTGTTTTCGTTGTGCGTGTTTAGCCGAACGTAATTGAGCTGATCCTTGTGCTTGTTTTTCAGCTGCTTTTTCGACAGCTTTTTCAATGGCTGATTCTGTTGATGGTGATACTTGACCGCTTGTTTGAACGTCGAAACGAGTTAAGTTGTAACGTTTAATTAATTCGTTTAATTTCAAGTGATAGTTCGGGTCAATTGCATAACGACCAGTTAACCATTTAGTTGCTTCTTCATATGTCGCAGCATTCTCTCTCCATGCGCCACTGTAGAAGTTCTTGTCCCAGCTCACACCATTACGGATAAGTTCAGCGTAGTCTTTCAATGAAGCAACGATATTTTCGTACGTACGGTATTCAACACCTTGCTCGTTAGATCCAGCAGTGATTCCCATCACATTGTTGTTAGGTGCTTGAGCTGTTGCACTTGTTCCCCAACCTGATTGTAGGGCCGCTTGTGCCATCATAACAGATGCATAAATATTGTACTCATCAGCATAACGTTGAACTTCAGCGCTAATTAAGTTAATAAATTCTTCTGGTGAAAGAACAACACCTTGTGCTAATTTCTTCTCAACTTTTGCTTCAACACGGGCTTCAACAACTTTTTGAGCTTTTGCTTTGGCTTGTTGACGAGATGGTGTGTTTACTTCTGGTGCTTTAACAGCTGGTTGTGCTACTTTGTTCACTAATTGTGCTGGTTTAGAAATTTTAGCGGATTGTGTTACTTTTTCGACTTCTTTAATAACCGCTTTTTCTTCTTTTGGTGCTTGTTTTTCTTCTTTAGCTGGAACAACTTTTTCTTCTTGTTTGTCAGCTTCTTTTGTTTCTTCCGTTTTTTCTTCTGTTGAGTCAGTCTTCTCTTCTGAAGCTACTTCTTTTGGTTCAGCAACTGCTTCTTCGGTTTCTTTAACAGCTGATTCTGCTTTTTCTTCCTCTTCGTGTTTAACAGTTTCTTCTTCTGCAGATTTTTCTTCTGCTTTTTCGCCGTTCTCTTCAGCTTGACGTTGAGCTTTCTCTTCAGCAGCTTGACGTGCGTGTTCTTTTGCTGCTTCTTCTTGGAGACGGATGCGGTAAGCGACAACTTCTGGATCTTCGTCATCTGCTTTTTCGTCTTTTGCTTCCGTTTGGTCTTCTGCTTCTTCGACTACTTCTTCTTTTGTCTCTTCAGCTTTTTCGTCTTCAACAGTCTCTTCTTCTTCAGTAGTTTCTTCTTTAACAACTTCTTCAGCTACTTTTTCTTCTACTTTTTCTTCTTGTTTTTCTTCTGTTTTGTCTTCAGCTTGAACAGGTTGAGCGACAGCCTGTTCAGCGACCGTTTCTTCTTTTGTTTCTACTTCTTCTGAGGTTGTTTCTGCTGCTTCAACTTCAGCTGTTTCTTGTGCTAAGTAGTTAATAAATGATGTGAATACGTTGTCTAACTCTGATTCAGATAGTGCTTGAACGTCAAGTTGTGCCACAAGTTCTGATCCACCCGCTTGTTCAATCAAGCTAACAAGTTGAGCTTTTACTTCAGATAACTTCTGAGATGCATCCTCTTCTTCTCGAGCAGCAACATATTCATTATGTAATGCTTGTGCTTGCCCCTGTGTTACTTCTTGTGCATGAACATCTTGTGAGAAACTAGTTGTTGCAACTGTTCCGGCTAAAAGACCAGCTGATAATGCTAATTTTAATTTTGAACTTCTGTTCTTTGATTTCATAGTTAGATAAATTCCTTCCTGGATTTGGGTTATCGCTCAATTCCCATTCATTATATCGAGTTTAATCGTAAAATAGAACCCCTTTTTGCCAATTGTTATATCTGTAACAGAAACGTAATGTTATTAACGGTTCAGTATTATTTAAATACATTGGTCGACACACCCTCAACCCTTGTCACTGAGCTATTTATCAAGTTATATATTTTTAGTAATATCTGAAAGAGTTTTTTTCGACTTGTTGCATAACTTAAATTGTAATACTTTTCTTTTTTATTTTTCAGCCCTATTTTGTTTTAAGTTATTTCATTCTATATAAAAAAGCACCCGCTAAAGGATGCTTCATAATAGAGATTGGTTACTTTTTAGTTGATTCCAAGCTCGAAATTAAATGTTTCCTCGAAGATGCCATACATCCCCAATACTTCTTCTGTTCGTGCTTTGGATGCTTCTAGACGATCCAGATAATGTTCGGCAAAGCGCGGGTTTTCTAAGAAATCTTCAATCGGCAGTACATGGTAATCATAGATTGGGCCACCTTCACGATACACCCAAGTTGGCTCGAATTCCACATTACTCAACGTCATCTTATCTTCATTTACTTCAATATCAAGATGCAAGATTACCCCGTCTTCAGTAGACGCCATCTCTGCTCCTAGTGTCTCGATTCGTTGATTAGAGAGAAAGTTCCCTAATGAATAAATCACAAAGGCTTTATTCCCACCATGTTCTACAACTTCAGCCGGCTGAATCACATGCGGATGGCCACCGATTACTAAGTCAACACCATTTTCAACTAGCAATTCGGTATATTGGCGTTGGAAGTCATTCGGCTCAGTCTGATACTCCGTTCCCCAATGCATATTGGCTACAATGAAATCTACACCTTGCTTTTTCGCTTCTTCTATATCTTCTAAAATGAGCTCTTCATCGATAAAGTTAGCATGTTGTAACAATAACTCACGGTCTTCTACCGGATCCACAATACCGTTGAACATTTCCGCATAGGTCAAGAAAGCAATCGTAATATCTTCTACCTCGCGATAATGCACTCGAGACTCCGGCGTATCCGCATACGTTCCAATCGGGTCAATTCCGTCCGTTGATGCGACTAATTCAGTTGTACGAATCAATCCTTCAACTTGTCCATCAAAAGAGTGATTATTCGTTGTATTTAACAGGTCAAAACCAGTCTCTACAATAGCGTCCAAAAAAGCATCCGGCGTATTAAACAGCGGATAACCTCCATAGCCGCGTTCCTCTCCTGAAAAAGTCGTTTCTAAATTGGCAAACGCTACATCAGATGGTTTAATATGAGGCGCTACATATTCAAGCATCGGTGAATAATCATATGTTCCCTCTTCTGGATTGTGAGCTGTATCGTTCAAGCCAATATGCATTAATAAATCACCAACAAAGCTTAATCGAATGGTATACGGCTCAACCGTCGCTTCATTCTCTGCTACTTGATTATCTAAATGAACTGATTCTGTCGCTGTTTCTTCTGATACTTCTTTATCGATCGCCACTTTGCCCAATTGCCACGGTTGCCAGCTAAATAAGGTCCAGGCTACCGCCCCTAAGACTAATAAAGCCACTATAATAGCCCACCACGGGGAACGCTTGGATCGCCTCGCACGTCTGGATTGCTTCATATCTTTCATCGTCACATTCCTTTCATATTTTAGACTTATTTTCTCCATTATCACCTATTCTCCGCTAAAAAGCAAGGTGTCTTCTTTTTCCAAAAAAAGGATAATTTCCTGATATAGATGTAATTTCTAATAGTCAATAAGTAGATCTTGGTGTATGATAGAAGAGAGAAAGGATGTTGAGAGTGAAACGACATAATAAAGCCTATTTTTACTTAGAATTGAAGAGTCATGACTTAATGATGCCTCATCGTCATGAATCCCGTCGCATACGCGTCTTACTCCCACGAGATTATGCATCATCCGACCAATCTTATCCAGTGGTCTATATGCATGATGGCCAAAATGTGTTCCATAGTAGTGAAGCTTTTTCCGGTCATTCATGGAAAACCATTCATGCGCTCAAGAAAAATCCGGATTTACCTCCAATGATAGTGGTTGGGATCGACAACGGTGAAGAAGATCGGATGCATGAATATTCTCCTTGGAAATTTAAACAAACACAATTGCCACCGGGTATGGTACTGGGCGGACATGGAGCCGAATTTGCCGCTTTTGTAATGGAAGTAGTGAAGCCATTTATTGATACCACCTACCGAACGAAGAAAGACCGTGCCCATACAGCCATGATAGGAAGCTCTTTAGGCGCAAATATTACACAATTTATGGGGGTCGCCTATCAGGACTATATTGGCCAATTAGGTGTGTTCTCTAGTGCTAACTGGTTAACTCGCGATGACTTTGATCGCTATATTTCACGACAGGGACACCCGCTTTTTTG
>Ga0181469_100759_pt1 | contig 12324 bp, 13 predicted proteins | sample InSIn2SAF170_2_FD_119081 | JGI IMG/M metagenome (GOLD analysis project Ga0181469, IMG submission 119081) | Clean room microbial communities from NASA Spacecraft Assembly Facility at Jet Propulsion Laboratory, Pasadena, California, USA -... ... | reverse complement strand
GTGCAAAAGGTGTGTATAACAAATCGCACTTTACTATGCTACTGAACGATCAGCAACTGATTGATGTGATGTAGCGAGCGTCTTCGAGTACCACGCCGACTCAGAAGAATCCATTCAATCCCCCCTCTCGACCGTCGTCCACAACACCTTCGCATCGCAACAACCAATCCTCCACTCGCGCATCCAGGATAGCATCCGAAATTGACAGCGGCAACAGCCCAAACATAAGCTTATCATCACCTCGCAATAACTCTTTTCGCAATGGTGCCGCATCGACAGGTTTTACCATAAAAGGCTCGGCTGGCCCCTTCACCCTCCTCGCCTCGAATTTCGCACCTGGCACTACCGTAGCCGATATTGAAGCTGCTCTACACACCGAGCTGTTTGATGAGGCCGGCAATAACTGTCTACAATCGTGCCAGATACTGTCAAGTCGACCCAGCGTTGTCGCAGAAATGGTCTTTTCTGAGAAAAGTGTTGCCGATCGAATTGTTAGCAAGTTCAACAATCTAAAGGCCGACGGTCGCATCTTACAGGTCACCTTGTCCAAGTCAGGCCCTGAAGCCTTAACCTCATCACGGAGGACCGCAGGAGATAGAGGTAGAGACAGTAACCCTGTCGCGCAAACAGTCGAACCTGTAACTTCTGTATCAGACAACATAGCAGGACCCGTTGGCATGACAGGTGAGGGCGACATGGAAATGGATGATGTCGAAGCCCCAGCCGACTATTTAGCTACTTCAGCCTACGACCACGACCGAGAAGCCGCAGACCGAGATCGACGCGACCGGGACCGCAATAGAGATGGGTCTGGCAGTGGTCGACGCGATGATGAGCGAAGAGATTCGGAAAGACCAAGGGACGAGAGAGACAGACGACGTGATGACCGAGATCGTGAACGTGAACGAGATCGAGATCGAGATCGAGATCGGGACCATGATCGTGACCGAGAGCGCGAGGGTGAGCGGGATAAAGACAGGGAAAGAGAGCGTGAAAGAGACTACAACCGCGACTACGAGCTACGGGAGTCCTACGACAACAGACAACAGAGACCAGCTCAACCGCCTTACAGCAATGGATTTAATGGACAATATCCAAGAGGTGGATATGGAGGTTATGGTGGTAGAGGTGGTTATGGCTACGGTAGAGGTGGGTATGGTCCCAGAGGTAGCTACAGAGGAGGTTATGTGAGATGAAGAAAAGCGGATGGCAAGGAAAGTGTGCAATCAAACATCGACACAAAACGCTGCATACAACTCTTGAGGAATAGGTTATGTGGAAGGACTGTGGTTATCGTTACGGCTTACACGACCATTGACAATTCGTGGAGGCCAAGGACATGCGGAGTGCATTTTAGTTTTCGAGGGTGGAAGATGAGCAGCACGAAAAGCCTCAGACATGCCGATCGAGAACGGTGCTTCGTTTCACATTCGGCTGCGCAGTAGCATGAAGACAATGGTGAAAGATATCACTCGAAAGACTGAAGCTGTGTCACACGGGTGTTGGCCGTTCTCGTAATCTATGGATGTCAATTGCAGGATGGTTTCTGCTATCTTATAGCTTCGTGCTTTACGAATGGTCCTACCATGGAGGAGTAGTAGCTCGAGCACAATACACTTATCAGTATTACGCTATATGTCCATTGTTCTGAATCCATGTGCAGTGATCTCGACTTTAGCTGTTTGCCGAGTTGAATTAGAGATGACAAGGCCGCGTAGAATAAGGCTTCCGGGGAAGAGTATTATGGCGTGCGCCAAGGTCGTGTTAGCTGGTGGATTTGTTGACGCGACTTTGTCGGGACCTTTCGAGATGCTCCGTCAGTCCACAGATAAACAACATATTGAACACCTCCAACATCTCGAACTCATCCGACGCGTCGCTTTGCCATTTTTCTATCTGGCTCATCACTCATCACCTCGATAACCGATATGACACCCCAGACAGCGCGTAAGCGCAAATCAGACGAAATGGAGGGAGGTCCAAGTACACCTACTGGAAGTCCAGCTCCAAAGAAAATGAAGATCACCCAACCACAAAAGCAGGCTCTGATTGACAACTTGCAACTCGAAAGTAGGGGTTATTGAGATTGATAGAGGAATAAGCTGACAATGCTGCAGTCACCGAAAGAGCGCGTCAGCTTCGAGCTCACTATGCGTTACAATGCCAGGATCTTAAATCGCGGATTGAGCGACGAATAAATCGAGTGCCCGTCGCGATGCGGAAGATGAAGATGGGTGACCTGGCAGCTCAACATGAAAAATCAAACTCAAGCAAAGATACGGCGCCTACTCAGCCTCTTGTACGAAGTCCAACCAAGCCGCTTCAAGCACAAATTCTACCTGATGCTCTTGATCGACCACTGCCTGCACTCCCAGAAGAACCAAAGCTTCCCTCTCCGATTCGAAAACAACCGCAGCAGAATATTGCACCGCCCAAATCGCGCAAACGAAAGAGCTCAGCCATCAATATTCCCTCTGACAAAGAAAATCATGAACCGGACACAATTATCGAGGCAGATACTTCAAATACAGCGCTCGACAACAGCTCTCTCCCTGTGCAAAAGAACGCAAAGCGTGCCAAAACAGCGGCAACCACTTACCACAACGCTACTACCACAGCGCCAGCACCGAAACGTACAGCTTCAAAGACACAAAAGAAGCCAGCGACCAAAACCAAAAATGCTAGTAACCAGATTGGCGTCCTTTCTCCACGATCGCACAATTCGAGAACTCTTCCACGTTCACCAGTCAAGGACGCGCCACAACCACAGTCTCCATCCAAGGTAGCACAACCGGCGTCACCTCTCAAGCAGATGCAGCATTCAGTATCACCTTTCAAATCTGCTACTGCAGCCGCAACATCTGCACTCTCCAGCCTGGCAAAACTAGGTGCTACTGCAGCTGCCAGTCTTCGACCTTCCAGCCGTGACAAGGATGTAGCTGCACCGGTGGGTCTGACATCTCCATCTGGGAAGATGCTTCCACCACCACCACGTCCCGCCCTCGTGACTATCACAAGCTCTCATGCTGCGCAGAACATATCCCCTCAACGTACGGCTTCGCAAGCCTCAATTCGTAGTGCAGCCTCAGAACAGAGCACAATCAGCAACAAGACCAATAGCACAGTCGTCACGAAACCCATACGCACAACAACAAAAACAGCACTTACAAAACGTGCTCCCACTACGAAGACCACAACTGCAGCAGCCAAGAAAATCACAACAGCAGCTACAAAATCGAAGACGATGGTCAGTGAAACGACGATCACTCAGTTAAGTCCTAAGTCAGGTAATGCGAATCTCAAACGAGCAGCCACCACCGCCGCAATCAAAGCCAATGCAGCCGCAAAAAGGGTCGGAGCCACGAAGAAAACTACAACAACAGCAGACGTACCAGTTGCGACAGGAAGGGTATTAAGGAAACGGAATTAAATAAATGGGAAAAGATCCAGAAGAGCTACTCTCAAGATCGGACTACTCTTCTGAGTTAGCTCTCTGACTATTCCTCTACCCTGCCAAAATCGAACCGTTACTTAGATTTACAACACCCTCCCACACGATGGTCAATGCACTCACCACAACACACCACACCACACCACACTGCACTGCACTACACAGCAGTACAGCCAGCGTTACCAAAGCAACCATCTCACAAAAAAGCGAGCGAGCATGAACAGACTACAACAGCCAAGCCTACAACATTGAAGGCTGGTATGGTAAACCCTGATACGAGCACCACGAACGACGAAGGAGTATGAACTGAACCGGATTGAACTGGATTGGATTGGAACGAATCACTTGGCCTAGCTACTGCATACGTACGTACGTACCATCAGGTAGATTGGAAACAAATCAAACCAAAGCAGAATCAACTCATATCAAATACGTATCGGAGCTTTCTTTCTCTACATACAGTACATGGTGTGTATGTACAAGTACTTTATTCGCATGCAGTGCCGTAGAGAGGTAGTCTCGGTACTTGGATGTATTTAGATGTACTTGATTACAGTAGATGTACGCGACGGTAAATGCAGATGGACGCCATTGTAGAAGCCATTGCCGTTGATGTAGATGTAAATGTACAGTACGTAGAATGACATAACAACAATTTGATCTCATTGCTAAATAAATGAATGAATGGTTTACCTTAGTAGAATGAAGCTCACTTCTTCCACGAGTAACAATAAAAACCCTAGTGGTCTTGCTGATCTTCAATAACTAACTATATGTATTCTTCGACCTCTAGCTATGGTAGGTGGCAAGCAAGTGTATCAATGAGTACAGCTCTCGAGAATAGTACCTAGGTATATAGCAAACTCAGATGCACTGAATATCAGACTTTATCTCCTTGATCCATTTTGCCATTCCATAAGCTTCCTTTCCACTTCCACTAACACCTGAAAAATCATACCATGCCACCCTAGTACACTAAGCAGTGCGTCCAGTATCCGTCTTGACCGAAAGCCTCCAGCACTGCTGTCTTAATAATCGAGAGAATCACTGCCAGCTCCTGCCGCTGCTGCGGCTCGATCACCAGTCATTCCATTTGAGCCTCCAGATGGCTGTGCGTCCAGGTCTTCGTAACTTCGAATTGCTCGTCCCTGCACTGCTTCTTTTGGTCCAATCGCGTTCAGACTTGGTCCCTGTCCATCACCCCATCTGCCGCCACTACCACCACCTCCCTGTGCAATGAATCCCATTCGACCTGTGCCTACCATGCCCGTCATGTTTCCGTATCCTCTGTTGTTTCGATTGTTCTTGTCATATGGACCTTGTCGGTTATTGAAACGTCCACCACCTCGTCGGATTGGACCGGTGCTATGGCCATTGGTCCCGTTGGCATCGGGATTGTTGGCCATATTAGGCATGCCAGCCATGAAGCCTATTGCTGGATTCATCATGTTCGTATGGAACGAAGAGATGTTTTGGAGGTTGAAGCCTCGAGGTGTTCCGTTGTTGAATTGATAATTTGGTGGAAGAGGGAAATGTCCGTTAGAGTTTGCATCGGAGCGGGAAGGGGCAATATGAGAAGGGTCGAGGACGTATGTGTTTACTAAATTGAGCTGCCTGGCTGTTAGTCTTGACCATTTGCATATCGTTAGCAACGTAAGTACTCACGTCCTTCTTGATACCAAGATACCATTCGTCATGTCTCTTCTCAACGTGCTTGCGCCAAAAGTGCTCCGCTTTGAAGAGTTTCGTGCATTCTGGCACTTTGCAGCGGAATTTCGATTCGTCCTCTTGCTTGACATATTTGGCGAGTTCTTCGTCCAGAGCTTCCTCCACAGGCTTGCCGCCAATCTTCTTGAGGTCACAGTATTCTGGTTCGAGGAGTTGAAGGACTTTCTCTTCGAACGTCTTCACCCAGTTGAAGGCTTTTAACAGTTGCTGTTCTGTCTTGTTGAATTTATTGCCTTTTCGATCATCGACTGGACTGCCAATTTCCTCATCCGTGTTGTCTTTGCTCTTGGGGAATGGATCACCATTAGCACTAGCAACGGCAGCACGTTTGGCGAGCTTGCTCAATCCTGCTCTTGGTCGTCGCAAGTGACCACCAGGACACTTTCGAACCAATTCGTGCACTGAGTCTGACTCAAACACGCAGAAGAGGCAGAAGTTGTATACTCGTCGAAGGTATTCAACAAGCAAGTCAAGCTTCTTCTTTACCACTAGCAATTCTTCACTATCATCTTCTTCTTCTTCACCAGCCTCTTCGCCATCCTCGAGGTCAAATTTAATTTCATCGTCGTTATCAGCGAAAGCATTCTTCTTCGGAGGTTTAGGAGGCGGCTGGAGGAGGCCTTGACTTCGCATATTCTCGACGCGAGCGTCAATAGTTGCCAGACCGCCGCTCATGTCGTCCTTGCCCATTTCTGACTCGAGCTTTGTGACCAGTCGTCGTGCGAGTTGATAGTCTCTTTCGATTCGTTCCGGTGCGGAGAAAAGATCCCACAACGCTTTCTTCCTAGGCGCTGACGGTGCGTTGTGTACACCAACATGGCAAGTGAAGTCACCTCTAATTGGATCCACGATAGTTTTACCGTTGATAGCTTCGAGCGCCTTCTGTGCCACGCTGGACTTGTCTTCTCTTGGCTTCTCCTCCTCTTCACCATCCTCACGGCCTTCACCTCGTTCATTCTTGACATCTTCCATTCCCTCACCGTTCTCCTCGGAAGATGGGTTGATCATGATCCAACCAATGCGGTGGCATTTCTTGACAGGATTGGGGTCACTCAGCGACAGCCATTTGAAGCCGCCCTCACCTTCACCCAAGTGCTCCTTGCAAAATTCTTCGATCCGGTCTCGACCAACATTAGGAGCTAGAGTCTTGATAAGCAGCGCCGGTTGATTCATGGCCTCGTCTTTCAAGTCACCACCCTTTGCTGGAACCAGATCTTGAACACCAAGAGTTTCGGCACCGCCAACAGCCTCACCCTCCTCCTTCTCGATCATGCCACCAGCGCCATCACTGTCTTGCTTGTAGATACCTTCAAGAGTGAATTCATCGAAGATTCCCGAATCCATGTCGGTCTTCCACTGCTCGAATGCACCTTCGCGGAACTCCATCAATCGCTTTCGTATGGCATCTCGCATCTCAGGTACATATCGTTCCTTGAACCACTCCTCATCCTTATGCTGCTGCACGAAAGTTCTTGCAGCTTTGACTTGGAAGTCTTGCTTGTATTGGTCGTATGACTCTTGAATCTTAGCGCGTTCTTTCTCCCTATCTTGCCGAGATTCGTTCTCCCCTCGTAGTCGATCAGAAGGTCTTCGTCCACCGTGTCTAGCTCGATCCTTGTCCTCTTTGATCTGCTGCTCATTACGCCACCACTCAGCGAAGTAACTAAATCCAGCTTGTGTGTCCATCAGGAGCGGATTGGGGATGGGATTGACTTTGATAATGGGCTTGTCGGAATCCTGACCCGGCACATAGCGATCGATATTCGCAGGTGTCGGAGAAGGAGCGCGTCGGCGATCATCACGATCTCTTGTAGGTTGTCGTGAATCGTAGTGGTCGTCCCTCGCAGGTCGATCTCGATTGGGCTGGTATCGGTCTATGACTGGTGATCGAGATCTGTTTCTGGGTGGTCGGCGCCGGTCGTCAACTGAAGCAAGTGTTAGTCATGGCAAGTCTGGACGAAATAACAGTGCGACTTACCGGGTGTTCGTCTTCTGTAGTTATCACGTCTTTCATCCCGCTCGTCGAATCTCCCAGCTGGTCTTTCATCACTTAGAGAGCCACCATACGTGTCGTACGGGTTCATCCTGTTTGTGTTTGTCCTTGCACAACCCTCTCTTCCCCGAGTGGTTTCTCTCGTGGTTTCTTTGATCAGAACTCGGTGTATTCAGCGACTCGTCGCATGAAGCGTTTGTTGAAACTCGATCAGGTGACTCTTGACTTGCAAGGGAGGCAGAATGCCGAAGAGCTAAGCATAAGCAAAAAGGAAGTTAGATCAAGGTCTAAAAGAAAATAAAGAACGCCATGATCTCGACATCATGAAGGGAAAGGCAGGGAGACGAGAAGAATGCTCCTCGTCACAAAAGGTAGTCAGGTAGAAAAGCACACCCGGAGGTGGTAGGGTGGTTGCAAGGGAAGTTTGGATAATGATGAACAAGCACAGTAATGCAGCTGCGCAATGGCAAGCACAAACATGTTGAGGTCGTGAAGATATAGAGAACGTGTGTAGACTCACAGACGAGTATGAATGGCGCTGTCAACTAGAATTGAACAGTTGATGGGGATGCAATGAGTATACGTTCAGTATCCGGTGGTACAAGTCGTGTCGAACGCAGCCGCGTCGGCTAGCAACGATCAGGTCTTGGCACTGCTACTAGTACGGGGTCGCTCTACGCGCCTGCTTCTGTCAGTGGCAGCTGTTGTGCTTCTTCTACATTATCACTTCTGAAGGTAAATGATATAAAGGCATAATGAAGCTTGTATTGGTCTTTCGTGAAGAGTCGCCTTCGTGCACCAGTCACCGTCTGCTTTTCCTGTGTCTGAACATGAAGGATTTCTCATGCTCTCATCATCACTTTCCCTGCATCAATAACACCGTTCATGTATAACGCAAAGGTACCGTCCTTCGCCTGCTTCGTGACGAACCTACTCTTCTTCTGCCTCAAGGTTGGCATCAGTCATCACAGTGCCAGCACCATCGTCGTCATCCTCAAACGTGCTCAACGGTATATCATACAACCTCACAACTGACTTGTTGGGATCCTTGACAAGCACATACTTCTTGTCACCTTCGCTATCATCAGACATACCTCGGACCAAATCGACGATTGTTCTCACAATGCCCCATCCATTACTCAAGCTCAAGTTCATTTGTGTAGCGAATTCCCTTGGCTTGTAACCCATTACGCCCAGAACGACGTGACTTTGTGAGCTCTTCGGATTCGTCCTACTCACGAACCCGACCTTCATCTGGTCAGCCTTGGCGAGAATAGCTTGAGTTGTCCATCGTGCTAGTTTACATGAGTTGTTCTTCATTTCCGTGGCAACAACAGCACCGCGCTGCGATGCAAGTTTCGTGCGCCAGTCGAGAGCACCGCCACTACCTTGGGCTTTGTGGTCGAATTCGTTGAGGGCTTTGACTATGAGGTATTGATCGTCACCAGAAATGTTGTTCTTCACCACCGCGTCGACTTCTGTTCGTACAATCAGGTGGAGGGCGTCCTCGTCAGTCTCCAGACTGAGATCAAACCTTCTGTATTTGTACGCCTTTGATGCTAGTGGTTCTGTTTCTTCGCTTGCAACATAGAATGGATTAGGGTGTGCCATATCAAGTTTGGCGGCTTGTGATTCTTGCACAACTTGAAGGGCGAAGTTGTGGTTGATCATGGTTGCCTCGATTGCAAGATTTCCAGGCGTGTTGATGGAGTCGGGCTTAACACCTGTCTGAGCATTGCTCTGTGTGTTCGGAGCGTCAGCCTCAAGAGGTGCGTCTGCAGCGTTCTCGTTAACCGTAACCAAGTCAATTGTGTTGTCCAACCGCTTGTCAAGGAAGATCTTATTGCCTTGTTTCAAAATAACAATATCCCAGCTGTACACTGATCTCGTCGAGCACATCAGCATAGAGAGAATATCCGAAGTTGCGAAAATAGTAGCTTCATCATCCTTAGCTAGCTGTTGGATGACAGGGTCCTGAGATGTGGTGACATTGTATGCAGCTCGTTCCAGCGACTGCAACTTCCTCTCAGCATTCTTGACGGGGGGCTTGTCGTAGCTACGGTCGTAGTAGTAGAGGAAACCATAATCATCGAGATCTTCTCCATCACTCGTGCCTAGGTTCAATTTTGTCAATCTGTTGAAGTCGATCTCTTCCTTCATAGTCCAACCAGGTCGAATGAGGACGGAAGAATCTCGATTTCGTTGTGGCTTGTCGTAATCTCTCCATCCGAATCGGCGGCCACGTCCACCTCGACCACCTCGCTGATCGTAGTATTGGCCTTGACCTTGTCGTTGCTGTCCTTGACCGGCTCTCTGGAACCCTCCACCTCGACCACCACGTTGTGGCGCACCCCTCTGGCCTCGACCTCTAAAGACCGTACCGCCACCTCGACCAAACCCTCGGGTTTTAGCTGAAGCTCTTGTGTTGTCAACAACTGAGAAGGAGGATTCGTCTTCCGCTACTTGCACGGCAAACAACGAAGATGTGCCTGCGCCAAAAACTTGTTGGTCTTGAAATACTTGTTAGTCCACATCCTACCACGACGTTCTAGAACTTACCTCTGTAACCTCTGCCGTATCGTTGTCCTCGATCTCTGCCTTCTTTCCCTTCTTGCGTCCAGTCTGCCATGCGACCCAGTTTATCGCCTTTCGAGTATGGTGCATATGGGACGCCTTCCAGCGTGGTTGAGGTGGTGATTTCTGGGCCCCATTCGTCTTCCAGGCCCAGTTGAGCCACTGTGTCTGCAAGGCTAATTCCAGGCATGTTGTCGGCGTTCTTTGAGATAGATATGCTTGGTGTAAGTGGATTGCGATCGAGGGCGTGTTGAGAAAATGGATTAACAGGATAAGCGAGCCACGCCCTCCACGAAATCTTGGCATTTGGCGGGAATTTGTTTGTGTGTGGAGTCTGTGCTTCCTCTGAACATTCACGACAAGCACGAATGCACTACGAGTTACAGTCAATAACGACCAAGTGTGTAAGACCAAGAACGCGGCATTCAACTATCTTGATCAGCCACCTTGCTGTATCACAATATTAAATGCGAAACCTCGAACACGGAGATATTGATTCGTGTCTACTCGTACGTATAAAATATGATAGTTGACACAATGTGCTCCTGCGCTCTCACCTTAATGCTCAATCACGTTCTGCATCATGTCCACAACCTTACTCATACTTTCCGTGAGATGACCCAGCCCAACGTCTTTCGAATGGTTCCGCTCCTGAGCTGATGTGCCCTTTTCGAGGACCTTCCGAGCGAGAGCTTCGTCTTTTGCGGTCAACGAGTATGGTTCCCGCACACCTCTCAGCTTATCAACCAAATGTGAGTGAGCTTGGTTGTAGGTCATTCTCTTGGCCGCATGGAATGCTCTTGTCAGTGCCTCGCTTCCTTCTGCAAACTTTTGCCTCGATTCTGGTATTGATGAAGGAGGAGCGTTGGCGACTGTCATTTGATCGTAACAAGCGATCAACGTCTCGCAGCTCTCAAAAAGCTTGCTCGCTTCCGTGAGTGCCTTTGTGGAATGCTTGATCTCGATTTGCAATGGCAGCTCTACTGGAGTCTGCGGATCGAGTTCGAGATGGAAGTCGCTCATGGCGGACGCCAGAGCAGGGATCATAGAAGTGATGAAAGCCTCGCGTTTGGTCTTCCTAGTCATGTCAGATCAACAACCTGGTGCGTCTACCAATGAACTTACAGTCTCGTCTTTGCATCCTCAATCTTCTGCAACAAGTCTGCGTGCTGAGCATTGACTCTCGTTTCGAAGTTTTTCGCCCAAGTCTTTCTCTGATCTGCTTGCTCTTTCAGGGTGCTCAACCTCGTTGTCAATTGTCTGCGAATATCAGCTCTGTGGGGGCATATGCTAGTGTGCTTACTTTACTACCTCTTCTCCGTCGACTCCATCACCTTGACTCTCAGAAGGGTTCACTTCCCCAATGTATCCTCCCTGATTTGGGTGATCATCTGTTGGTCGCGCCCCCTTCCTGGCCGACTTTTGTCTCTTTGGTTGAGAGACGATGGCCTTCTCGGCTACCACAAGTCAGCATTGCGCAATCATGACAGGATTTCAGGATTTCCTACCTGGACGCTTGACTTGTGCCATCTCGATTGCAGTGGCACTGATAAGCTGTCAGTGTGTTGGTGTTGGATTCGAAACCGCCCCGTGAACGAGATGACGACTACTTGGTAGTACCTCGAAATATGTTGAAACTTTACTTGCATTGTGTGCGTTCACCGTTTTACGAGTCCATGGAGGCAGATGCTTGCTGTTCGGCAGGGACGGAAGGCACGAAAGACACAATTCTACAAGGCAGCTACGGTAGGGAGTTGAAGACAACAGTCTTTCATTCTTGGTATACCTATTAGCTCTTGTGGTAATGTACATGGCACTGCTTCATGTGCATGGAACTGCCCTCCATGATAACAAGCTCCTTTCGTTCATGAGTAATCGCTCTTTGCTCTGAAACACCGAAAGCTCCTCCATAGACTTGTTCATTTGAACAATCGCCCTCATAGCTCCCACGGTAACAGCCAATCCAGAGTATTATAACTCGTGAATAGGATGACCACCACATCGTAGCAATTGTTCTTGTTAATTCTGAAAACATCGCGTATTCATGTAGTGCATGCCCTATAGACATGTATTCCGTAAAATCGAACCGTCCATTCTGGTCGTGTTTAATGATTGACACCTAACACCAACCTTACCATGTATCACACATACTTGCCACCATAATTCGAGGTCTAGTTTCTGGTTCTTCTAGTACTGTCTCTCATCGCCTCATCCCACAGCAGATCCTATCGTGCCAGCGATAGTGAGTTGAATTGATTAGTAAAAGTACCGTCTGCTCGCTGAACAGGTTGTGCTTGGTTGCCGAATCGTGAAGTGCCCATGTTTTGTGGTCGTGAAGCACGAGCGCTATAGCTTGGTGCACCATGAGCAGAGAACGGGTCAGTTCGTAGTAATGGCTGTTGGTAGGTGGGAGGGAGGCCGCCACCATATCCATTTGCTGGACCAACTTGACCAGTGAGAGGACCTGAACCGATTGCACCAACGTGAGCGACTTGACCAGCTTGGCCATAGCCGGGATAGTAGAGTTGTGGCATGGCACGTTGCTGAGCTTGGTGCTGTGGCGCTTGAGCGAAGTATC
>Ga0181469_100757_pt1 | contig 12334 bp, 11 predicted proteins | sample InSIn2SAF170_2_FD_119081 | JGI IMG/M metagenome (GOLD analysis project Ga0181469, IMG submission 119081) | Clean room microbial communities from NASA Spacecraft Assembly Facility at Jet Propulsion Laboratory, Pasadena, California, USA -... ... | reverse complement strand
AAAGAAGTTTACCATTGACATGACTTCTATGGCGCGGGAAGGCAAGATCGACCCCGTCATTGGTCGAGAAGACGAAATTAGAAGAGTGGTTCGAATCCTGTCCCGCAGAACCAAGAACAACCCTATCCTCATTGGTGAGCCTGGTGTGGGTAAGACTACTGTGGTCGAAGGCCTTGCTCGCCGCATAGTAGATGCAGACGTGCCAGCGAATCTGGCTCAGTGCAGACTGCTTTCTCTCGACGTCGGCTCACTTGTGGCTGGCAGCAAGTATAGAGGTGAATTCGAGGAGCGCATGAAAGGCGTCCTTAAGGAGATCGAAAACTCGACTGAGATGATCGTACTCTTTGTGGACGAAATCCACCTTTTGATGGGTGCCGGTGCCAGTGGTGAAGGTGGTATGGATGCTGCTAACTTGCTAAAGCCCATGCTTGCAAGAGGCCAGCTTCACTGTATTGGTGCCACCACCCTAGCGGAGTATCGGAAATACATCGAGAAAGATGCTGCTTTCGAGAGACGTTTCCAACAAGTCTTGGTGAAGGAACCAAGTGTGCCAGAAACGGTGTCTATTCTGAGAGGTCTCAAGGAGCGATACGAAGTTCATCATGGTGTCACTATTTCGGATGGTGCCATCGTTGCGGCTGCTAACCTCGCTGCGAGATACATCACCGTTGACTTGATCGATGAGGCTGCAGCTGACGTCCGAGTTATCCGTGACTCGCAGCCTGAAGTCCTCGACAATATGGAAAGAAAACTGAGACAGCTGGATATTGAGATTCACGCTCTGCAGCGCGAAGGCGATCCTGCTTCTCTTGAACGATTGGCTCAAGCGAAGAAAGAGGCTGCAGATCTCAAAGAAGAATTAGAACCGCTCAAGGAGCACTACGAGTCGGAGAAACGACGATCGAAGGATATTCAGGATGCCAAGTTAAAGGTCGAACAGCTTACAAACAAATTGAACGAGGCTGAGCGATCCGGCGATACACAAACTGCGGCCGACCTGAGGTACTACGCCATACCCGATGTCAAGGCCAAGATCAAAGAGCTTGAAGCGCACAAGACACAAGCTGAGAGAGATCAACAGGCAAGATCGGGAGGCATGTCGGACGAGATTACTTCAACCGATATTGTCAGCCCTGACCAAATCAACGCAATCGTTGCTAAAATGACAGGAATTCCTGTAGCACGACTGAGGGCGTCCGAAAAGGAGAAGATTTTGAACATGGAGCGAAATCTCCAGAAGGTAGTAGTTGGTCAGAGAGAAGCTGTTCAAGCTGTATCGAACGCCATTCGTCTGCAGCGATCCGGCCTCGCCAACCCCAATCAACCGCCCAGCTTCCTGTTCTGTGGTCCATCCGGTACTGGTAAAACACTCCTCACGAAGGCGCTTGCCGAGTTCTTGTTCGACGATCCCAAGGCTATGATTCGATTCGACATGTCAGAATACCAAGAGAGACATGCCTTGTCAAGAATGATTGGAGCACCTCCCGGATATGTTGGTCACGATGCTGGTGGCCAGTTGACGGAAGCACTTCGACGAAGACCTTTCTCGATCTTGTTGTTCGATGAGATCGAGAAGGCTGCCAAAGAAATTTTGACAGTCATGCTTCAACTGATGGATGACGGAAGAATTACTGATGGTCAAGGCAGAGTTATCGATGCACGAAACTGTATCGTTGTCATGACCTCAAACCTTGGTGCAGAATACCTGTCACGCAACAACGCGCCGGATGGCAAGATCGATTCTACGACCAGAGAGTTGGTTGAGAATGCCCTTCGCAACTACTTCCTGCCCGAGTTCTTGAACCGAATTAGCTGCACAGTCATCTTCAATCGACTCGGCCGGAAGGAGATCAGAAGCATTGTTGATCTCAGACTCAACGAGATTCAGAAACGTCTCGAAGCTAATGACAAGAAGATTCACATCATTGCAACCGAGGAAGTCAAAAATTATCTGGGGGCTGCTGGATACTCGCCAGCATACGGTGCACGTCCTCTGCAGAGACTAATTGAGAAAGAAATCCTCAACCGTCTTGCTGTGCTAATCTTGCGTGGAGCTATCAGGGACGGTGAGGACGCATATATCGAAATGGACGATGGAAGAGTTGTCGTTCGAGCCAATCATAGTGATACTGAGTTGGAAGAAGATGAAGATATGGTAGACGAAGAGGATGCAGTACTGGAACTTGAAGACGATCCCGATAGAGGTATGGATCTCTATGAATGATTTGTATGATGAGGGGTTATGAGATATGAGATATGATTTATGACTTAGAATAGCATGGTGCATGATCAGGCGAAACATGCTAGCCGCAATGCGTGGGACAAATTCGTCCGAACCAAACTGAAGACATAGTAGCCTGTCTGCAGCCAAATAATGTACAAAAAGATCAACTTCAACTTCAAGTTCAAACAATTGCTGTAGTTTCCTTATGTATTGCATAATATAGATGCTTGGACTCTAATACTGCCTTCACTACGGAGTATCCTGATTACTCACGCTAAGCGGGACTGGTAGGATCACCTGATACCGTGTTCGTCGCGTTACGTCCCACATGCACAAGTCGCGTCCTCCCACTACCGAACTCGGTGTCTCCCACTTACACCCATATAGACATTCTCGCTATTCGCCTCTACAACATTCAACAATTCGCCCAAAACAACGCATTCATAACCATGCCACCCACAAAGCGATCCCGCCCAGCCTTCTCCCCACCCCGACCAGGTAAATCAAAGCCCACATCAAAACCCAGCAACGACACAACATCGAAGCGAAAGACCACCAACACAAATACAAGTACAAGCACATCCAAAAAACCTATACAACGTCAAAACCCCACCACCAGCCGTGGCCGTAAACGTGTACGCCAAACCCTCCCATCAGACGACGAGGAAGAAGATGATGAAAATGACGACGATAACGAAGAAGAAACACACACAAGCAGACATCGTTCCGCACTCGCGCTTGTGGACATGCAAGCCGGCGCATCCTCCGATGACAACGACGAAGAAGAAGACGGTAACAGCGAAGATAGCGCAAACGATATCATCGATGACGGCCCTCTCCCCTCAGACTCCGACTCTTCAGAAGAACCAGATATGATCCTCGCCGAAATAACAACAACATCCCCCACCCCCAACCATCAATCACAATCCCAATCCCCCATCCCCGAAGCTCTAGTTCACAAACTCCTAACCCACCACTTCGAACACCCCCAGAAAACGAAGTTAAGCTCTGATGCGCGCGCCGTAGTAGCGCGGTATCTGGAGGTTTTTGTACGCGAGGCGGTTATGAGGAGTGCTTTTGAGAGGGAGGGGAGAGAAGGTGGTGATGGGGATGGGGATGGTGGGGTGGGAGGGGTAGGAGGATTTTTGGAGGTGAGGGACTTGGAACGGTGTGCTGTGCAGCTCTGTTTGGATTTTTAGGGGGGGGGAATGGAGACAGAAGGAGAGGGGAGGGGGATGGGCGGACTTGGTTTACGAGATACGACATGAAATGATGTACAGTACTATGTACTAAATGCTATATGCTATATGCAGTGCCCTCCATACCACGGTACGGCATGGGACGGCACGATGTTACGAATAGACTCACATTACCTGTGGTTTGCTGTATATAATATCACAATCTTCACGACTTCAACTACTTACAGAGCATTAGAATGCCCTCACTTTCATCGTTCTACACACGATGGAGCGCAACGTAGCGCACTGGCAGTGCAACACGACTCAAGCGTTTAAATGTGTCAATGACAACTGAGTTCAATTTCTACAGAGCAATTAGGTGTCTATAAATCTGTTCCTTGCACATCCACTCATAACCTTAACGTCAACCTCAATCGTCGAGGATCGGAAGTTACGAGCAGCAGGGACGAAGATGAGAGTGGAAATTGGCGATGTACACAGGGGTTGTACTGTAGGTCATTTTTATTATGGATGTACAATATGCATGTATGTGCAAGTTTCACTGAAGCTGTTACACAATGTTCTTCACGATCAGGACTGATATCTAGCAAGAGAAGGTACTAATGGAGCTTGATGTTACAATTTTACAAAAAATACTCGTAACCCATATGCTATCGTATCTTCTGTACCTTAGGTGTCGCCTAGCTGAGACAGGACCAAGATATAGCCCTTCCAATGCTCAAAGAGATCTATACTGCTATTTTCTACCACTGCTCGTTCCCCCTCAGTCTTCTTCCTGCTTTATCTCCTCCTGCTGCACTTCATCCTTCTCAATAGAATCGTGCATCCCAACATCCTGCTCATCGTCCGCTTCAATGGTCGGACTAGCGCAGACGTTACCCCAAAACTCTTCTCCCCGTTGCCATAGACTTTCCCAATATTTGTAAGCGAGCCCATCCTGCGGTCCGATGTGAACTTCTCGCATCCGACCTGCATATGGCACTAAGTTTTCTGGGTACTTTACCCACCTACCATCGTTGTAGTCAAAGTCACCACCAAGTTGTAACAAGGCCAGTGCCCGGCTGAAATCTTGTTGTTTACCACTGGGGCGTGCTTTTTTCTTCACCTCGTCTGGCAATTTTTCATGCTCTTCCAAGCCTAGTTCTTGCTTCAATCTATGTTTCTCTTCTAGTATGTAGCGCTCCAGGTGTTTGTTAGACACTTCTATTGCTGTAAAGAAGCCCGCATTGGTAATGTAGAAGTCGTAAGGAAGCCATCGCAATGCGTCATTAGGGTAGACAAACATGTTTTCTGCTCGTGTTTCCGCGAGCTCTTCTCTGGAGACGAGCCGATATGGCATATAGAAGGACTGCGCACGGGCACCTGAGGAACAGATTACACTATCGTCCTGGCAAAGTGAAGATTTGAGTCTCCGGCCTTTGGCGCTGCTGCTTGGAATGAATGCTGGATGTGTGTCATCGGGATGCAATGCCCCTGACATGCAAATTTCGGTGGAGGGGTCGGTAGAATTATCCACAACAGGTATTTCCAGCTGTTTATATTCCTCTAAAGTTGGGCTTCGGCGACTTCGAGTGCCACTCGGTGATGGTGGATGTGCAGAGGATGATCGATGCTTCGAGTTAGGCGAAACCGAGCTGCGAGAAGGCCGAGACGGAGACTGAGACGGAGACTGAGACGGAGAATGTAGTGCAGGGTTTGAGGACGTTTGTGCGAATCTGACACTCTTGTTGGGGGTTAGAGGGGTATGTGTTGGCTGAGGCTTCAATTTTGGGCTTGAGCTGAGCTTAGGTGTGTTCGAGTCTTCCACATCTTTTTCCTGATCAAATACTTGAGTGATAGATTCAGCTGGTAAGGATAGTGGGATATATGCTTGAGTAGTCATTGTGTCCGAATCTTGCTCTTCGCATGAAGTCATTCGAAGGATCTGTCGGATTTCGCGCTGCTCCTCGAAGTATGCATACCAGTCAATGTTGATGCAATCAACTCTGGATGCGAAGGTCGCAGTCAAGAAATCAGGCGAGAGTACCTTGACACCGTAATGATCGCAGGCAACCTCGTACATGGAGTCTGGTGAAGCCGTGCTGAGATCCAATTTGTCAAGACTGATTTGATTGTTGCGCAGTTGCATTATGGTGAAAAGTGCTTCGAATTGTGTATTTTAATCACTCGAACTGGAATTCTGCTGAGAAGATTTGAGCTCCGTTTCTTCGGGTGACAACTCTGGTTGTTGGTGACACACGTAAATACACTAAAACAATCAGATTGGGCCAGCAATCCATTCACAAGACGATCTTTGAATTTTGCAATGGAATTGAAGCCTCGCGGCGGTAACGATGAAAAGTAAATGTTGTTACGTGCAAGACTTGTGAAATTGGGACAGGAGAATACATAGTCAGAGATGCGACCGTATCCTATACAACCGGGTTCTTTGTCTCGGGTAACATCATTGAGTCTTGAGATGCTTTGTTTGGACCTACCGTACACAAACAGCTGAACACTGGTCTCAACGTGCAACTGTTCCACGCTTAGTCTCAAACGGAACCGAGAAGAGTTTCATCATGACTTTGGTAGATATCTTTCGCCTCAGGCTATCGCACGAGGCAAAATGGACTCTGAAGCACTGCTCGTGGCTGGTGGGGGAAGTCGAGAAAGAAAAGGTTTCGACGAAGACACCTGATGCGGAAACGCAGACTCATGCCTGTTAGCCATGGTTTTAGACACTTCTGTCGATGGGATTGTGCTTGATCCGAAGGAGGCAGGAAGGAAAGAGGCCTACTCTTGTTCTTGCTCCTGATGTGCACAGACATCTGTCAAGAATCAAAGACAAAAGCTTGGATGACGTCAGTGTTGGAGATGGAGGGATGTTCTGTGGTACTTCTGCAGATGAATCTCTTTCCTACATCAAGCGCTCCTCATGTTGCTCTTGACCAGAATTGTATCGCTTCTAAGCGTCCTCATCATAACTATATCCCTTGTACAAGCAAACGCCGCTCAACAAGCATTATCAGACAGCATGTCTTCCAACCCTCTCAACGGTATGGGTGTTGTCCTCTTAGAATGTCTCAATTGTCCACTCTAACTGTTTCAGTTTTCAAACAACCTCTCCGCTTCTTTTCCAAACAGCCTATAACCGGCTTCTACCGAGATGGGTATTGCCGTACCGGTGCAGCAGACATGGGCAACCACGCAGTCGCAGGCATCGTTTCGGAGGAATTCCTCGACTATTCTGCATCGCAAGGAAACGATCTTAGGATTGTCGGACTAAAGGAAGGTTGCAAATGGTGTCTTTGCACTGGTAGATGGTTTGAGGCTTTTCAAGCCTACAAAGATGGCAGAATTAGTAAAAATGGTGTGCCACAGGTTGATCTCGATGCAACAGAGGACAGTGCGCTGAGAAAGGTTGATCTGGATACCTTCAAGCAGTTTGCTGCCAAAGCTGAGTCGCAAGGGCAAAGCGAACTTTGATTAGATGAGGATAACCTTCGAAAGGCGTACAAAATTCGGAGATTTGTGGTGGTCAGTCTGACTGTGAAAAACGAGTGTGGCCCACAAAACCACGTTGACGGTGTGAAATCAGCAGACCCAGATGGTTTGAGTGCTGGTGAACCTCAAAGAATGCAATTTAATATTGTCCATGTATTTCATGTTTCCAAGTATATCTCTGAGTCTTGCTCTTGCATCATTCTGAAGTTTTCTCCCTGCTGCCAGTGCAAAGCCATACATACACCTGAGGCATCCCGTGCACTGATAGCTCCTCCCAGCAATTCTGAGCAATATGTCCAAGAAACACCATTTTGAGTGGATTGACCAGCTATATTGCTCGCGAACACTAGTCTTTCTTGCTCAGCCTCATCTCGATTCAAATCGTAGTCGTAAAACCGTAATTAACCTCTCGTATCGCTCCGCTCGTAAGCTGTACCTAAACACCAGCAGCACAGCGCTCGCAAAGCAGCGCATGTGGCATAGTCAGCCACATCGATCCTTCCTAGCACAGTCTTCACAAACTCACCTTGAAAAGAAAGAAAAAAAGAAAAATCACACCACAACCCCAAACGTCGCTCCCCCAGAGTAATCAGAATCGAATTAAACTACTTCCCTCAAAACCAGCCACAAAAAGCCAGCTCCAAGTGTTGCAGCTCCGCCACGATTGCACTAAAGTATCACACCGGGTGGCCCGATGCATACAATCTTCGCGATGGCTCTTCCAAGGAGAAAACCCCGTATCCTTCCCCTGACCAGCGAACTGGAAAGAGAAAAAGAAAACAAAGCTCCGAATTTCTGATGCCGAACTCGCGACCGCTTACGCGGTGGACGCTTGCGCGTAGATCTCGCACGTGTACAGGTTGTACAGTGGAAGAGGATAGGTGAAGATTACTCCGAATTTCTCATTTGCAAGTGTAGATGAAGTCCTGAACTCGACCACGACCGGTGAGGAGGTGGGAGTCTGGAATTGTTTGTGGCAAAGAACGCGGCGATTGGGGGTGCGACTGGGGTGTTGTGGGTGAGTAAGGAGGAGGGGAGGAAGGTGGGAGGGTTGCGAAAGGAATTAATTGTGGATGGGTGGAGCGCGGGTTGGCGAGGCTGAGATGATGAGTCATGCAGCCTTGTACTGAGTATACCCTAACCCTGATATTGGGAATTGTGCTGGGTCCAAAATCAGACTGAGAAAGCATCGTTTTCAACTGAGCCTTCCAGGAGGTATTTGGAGTATGTGCTTGGTGCTGAGAAAAATGAGGCGCACCTCACCCAATATGGTTGACATTTCCATGACTTGTCTTGTGGCAGACCCAAGCGCCGAAATGGTCCCCAGATTTGAATGGCTTTTTCGCTAAATTCGAACCATCGTAAATACAATATTTTCATGGACACAAGTAATGCCCCACGGTGAACAGGGAGTGTCCAGGAATATCGGGTTTATGGTCATAGCTAGCAATCCTATGGGCGAGATCAATAACACAGACATGTTCTGATCACGAAGCCTTGACCAAGTGAGCCTGACAGAGCATGCAACACCAATATATCTATTCACACATGAAAGCCGATGTCCTGGCATCCAAGAATTCAGTGGTGACTAAAGATTTGATTGGACCATTTCATGATTAGGAATACAACACTGCACAGTGTCGGACCCAGGGAGCCCTCTAAGGAACACTTATCCGTCCCCATATAAGCTTGTTACAGTGACTACCCCGTAGCCTACTGTATTGCACAGCTGTACTCCGGATCGGGAGCGGATAGTCTATGAATCCAGTAGCCATGTTCCGTACGACATCATAGTAGGGAAGTCGGCATTTGTTCTATATCCGTAAAAAGCCGGTAAAAGACAACTGCCATTGACAACAGCCGTGAGAAAGGAAGAACCCACAAAAGGCACAGCCACGCCCCCAATCACCAAAGGACAAGGACAGGCCTAAAACAGTGCATGGCTGCTAAGAAAGCCAGAAACGGGCTTGCTGAATGGCCGGATCAAATGCCGCTGCAAAGAAACGTGACTTGTCCCTATTGTGGGACGACTGAGATTTAGTCCACGACTGGAGACGAAGTGCCTCTGTTACCAGTGCTGCTGATGGTGGATACTCGTATAGATGGGGTGGAGCGAATGATTATCAATTGTCAGCGTGATAAACTCAGCAATGATGTATGGCAGCCGATCATCGACACTAACGGCAGTTGAATCCCTCCACAGCCACTCCTCCTTCCCGCTGCAAGCCACGCTGTCGGACACACCCAGGCACAAAGTCTCGAGTCGTCTGGCCACATTGTGGCTTGGCCACGAGCTGGAGTTCTTTGGTTCCACGGTCCGGAGCCGTCGGGGTGTTCCGGGGTCATCCAGAATCACGATGGAGGAAGTCTTTCCCAGTGGCTCAATGTGGTTTGAATGGAGTACGGCTTGTGGACATTGTGAGGCCGGGTGTATATTCCAATGTATTTTGGTGGATGCCAGGAGAGCTGTGACAAAAAAAGGAGAACAAGTTGTACCGTGTAGTAGAAGATCCCAGATCCGTACGGTAGGCGGGAGCTTGCCGGAGCTAGAGAACGTGGAGGCCACAAGGCATTACCAAGTACCGAGGCACGTTATCTCCGTCTACATTAATTAGTGCGGAGTGCTCCGTTTCGAGTTCGTGACTCGCCGGTGCTGACTCCGTGCACGGGGCCTATAAGCAACCATGTGATTCGATCTCGCATTAGCATGCGCTGAGGGCGCGCTACGTAAGCAGCCAAGTTACTGCTTGGGACGTACCGCAGACATGGTTTGCCTTGCGTGTGTTTAGGGCAGCATGACAAACAGAGGATTCTAGACGGAATGTGCTTGTGTTGCTCACTGTTTTGAGCAAGAATATCATAAATTCGTAATTTTAAAACTGTTCTGGGGTATCACATGTTCGCTTGCTAAGCAAACCACAAACGCAACTCATTCCTTCCCCAACATGCAGTTCCCTGATCGGAGAAACAACAATTCCGACCAAGCCTCAGCCCCATTCATCGCCGTTCTCTCCTTACTCTAGGCATCTTCCGTACAGCGACATAGCTAGTTCTGCGTTCCTTTTCGATCCGCCCGCTGGTGATACTGCATGTACTTCCTGGTCGGGAAGTAATTGGCCAAGCCCCTTCGCTAGGCAGCGGCATTGAGCTGGGATGACACTCCTCAACAAGCATAGCTAGATCTGGAGTACGTTTCGCCAGACACTGTAACCGGATCAACGCTTGTCTTTGCCGACGTCGCTGGCAATGCGAGGAGAACAACTGTGCATCGAGAGATAGAGATGGTCGAGGTGAGGATGTTGCACTAATATCCGACATGCTCAAATCGTAGAGGGATGGATCAAGATCAGGAGAAAGTTCGAGCGATGTAGTACTTGGCGTATCGGGACCATCGTAGAAGCCTTCGTCTTGATCGATGGAAGCTAATCCAATAGGCGATGGCTCATCTTGATAGTCAGACGTATAACTCGGCTTTCTCTGTTCGCAAAGTGCGTGAGACTCCAATTGAGCAGTCAGAGCGGTGATTGACTGGTGACGTGGTCGATAGCTGTCATAACGCGAGTCTCGGTATTTATGAGGTAGTCGAGTATCGGGAAATTCAGCTTGGTGAGGTGAAGAGCATCTTGATGTGAATGGTGAGATGTCGGCACTGATTGTTGAGTTGACGCTAGCGGATATTGGATCGGAGCTGCCAGACAGGAAGGAGAAGTTCTCATTAAACATTGTGATGGTGATGGTACGTGTGTCGCGTTGATGGAAGTCAGAGGCTTTTGAGACTTTGAGTCGAATGGTTTATATCAACATCGAAGCGAAGACCTATTACTGAAAGTCGTGGGGAAAGCTCATATTTGATCTGACTTGCATTCTCCGAGTGGATCACGGCCGAAGACAAGAAGGAAAGTAGCTTCGCAAAAACATACGGATGGAGCAGCATGTTCAAGCGCTTGAAAACCCGACACGCGGGACACTGTAACCATGAGACATGGTGCCATCAAAAGCGTCGCTCTCGATCGGTAAAATAAACTTCACGGCATTGAAAACGGAGATTGAAAGCGTCCCTCACTGGCCAAAGATTTCACTAACGAAAAGACAAAACTGCAGCGGGCGAACGACGATGCTCAACCTTTAATTCGGTCGACTTCTCATTTGTTGAGCAGAGCAGGCGGCTTGCTTAATCCTTCCATTAAGAAAACACCGCGTGAAAATCACCAGGAACGGTTAGAGTTAGCACCACGTCTCAGATAGGTCTGGCCTTAGCTGTGGGATCTCCCGTCGGTTGGATGCCACTGTTGATCGATAGTCTCTGCTCGTGGCATTGTTCTAGCGCGTCTACGTAACGTTTCGACTGCGAGCTGGTTAGGCCTATCTCCACGGTTGAAGCTTTGCCTCCTGCTTCAACATTTCGGCCCTACTGGATCGGTCTCGTCCTCCTTGGCGGCAACAACGAGAAGGAGCACTGGCTAATGAGCCAATCACCAACGATTGCTCTCATGTGACTGATGTTCTTGCCGTGGCACTTCGGAAGAACTGATGTTCAGCCCCTAACACTGCCTGTACGGAGTAGCGAGTAGGATGATCATCATGTTACCTATCAAGGTACAGTACTTGTACACTAACATTTATGCGGACAGGGAGGGATTGGTGGCAATGTCACCCTTCCCGCAAAAGATTTTGGGTTTTCTTCTCCATGCTTGCCCACCTAGCCCCACAAAGGCAAGTCATTCCATTTGCCTTCCGAGATAAGAAAGCAGATCCACGTGATATTGCTTCGTCCAAAAAGTGGAATACAATATAGCTGCTTCAACACTCCTGCCGCACCCCATTTCACACTTGCTTGAAAGGCGCTCTCCCTGGTCAACTGCTTTTCCAACTCTGCTATCTCCACGGCTGATGTCCTGGTAAGATAGCCGGCGATGAACTCACGACTCGAGTGTACTCTCGGGGAAACATTACATATCTCCCACGAGTTTTCTGCCAGGGGCAAGTCAGCAAGCAAAATAAAATCAGAGTACAGCTCTTTCACGCTGTCCAGAAAGCGATCCAGTTTAGTCTCCCTGTTGCCTCCGGACTTTTGTGACGAGGAAGTTACTGTGCTGCTGGATCGGGCTGTGCTCGACGATGCCCTGTCAGATCTTGATTTCCTGCTTTCATCGGATCTCAAGGCGCACTGATACCAGCATCAAGAGTGGGTAGAAACCGCTTGACTATAAGAAGTTCTAGCAGGAACGCAATACGTGACGCCTCATGTGCTTCTACTCCTGCAACACGCTCGGGTCGTCCAGCGCACAGGCCTTCAGAACAAGAACTTGAACCTACAAACGTCAACTATTTTCGGAGTTTTTGTGTGCTTGATGCAGCGGCGCCAGGGTGTCCTGTAACAATGACGTCCCAAGACTTACGATACGTTTTTTGATATTGGTGACGAGTT
>Ga0181469_100756_pt1 | contig 12336 bp, 11 predicted proteins | sample InSIn2SAF170_2_FD_119081 | JGI IMG/M metagenome (GOLD analysis project Ga0181469, IMG submission 119081) | Clean room microbial communities from NASA Spacecraft Assembly Facility at Jet Propulsion Laboratory, Pasadena, California, USA -... ... | reverse complement strand
GACACATCAGCCGATTCCAGGAACAGTATCTACTCCGTCTTCAGCGACGACATGGCCATCACGTTTACGCCTATGGTGTTTATGAGTCCGAGGCGTCGTGCTAATGGCCCTGCAAAAGACGAACCAATAGCGCCGAGAAAGTAGGCCATCGATTGAATATCGCCGAGGGTCGACTTGGATGGGTGGAACTTGTTGTCGATGTAGTAATTTGTTAATGAGTATGGTACCATACCATCGGCTAATGAATCGACGAATAAGCAGAACCATAGCTTATACATGACTGATCTGGTTGATGCTGAGATGTTAGCGAGGCTAGAGGTGAACCATAGGCGTAAACGTGATGGCCATGTCGTCGCTGAAGACGGAGTAGATACTGTTCCTGGAATCGGCTGATGTGTCGATTGGTCAATAGCAGCGTCGTTCTCTTCCTGAGGGACTTGCATATAGATGTCCTTATTCTGCAGCTCGCATGACTTTGACAACAGGAGCGTCAGGATCACGTTGACAATACCTGCAACAGCATACACCCAGAACAATGCATGATAGGCATCGACTGCGGTCCAACCATCCCGTCCCTGCAAGTATCGAATGATTCTTCCCGAGGCTTCACTGCCGATTGCAGAGCCAAGCCCTGAAGTGGTGACATACCATGCCAGAACATCAGACCTTGTTGACGATGTAGTCAGTTGTGAGATGATAGACCTGAGCGATATCAGCAGAGTCCAGGAATTAGAGTCCAGTCTAAACAGCCTTACTCTTCAATACTTCGGAAAGGTCCGAAATCGCCTCCAGTAATGCTAATCACTCCAAAGATGGCAGCGAACAGCAGAAGCCAAAAGTTTTCGAAGATGGCAAAGACGATCCCGCTGGAGATCATCAATAAAGAGCCACCGATCAAGACATTCCGGCGTCCAACGCGGTCCGCGATGAGGGTCAGATATGTACCGAGAAAGACATCTCCAAGAAGCGTGAGGGTCATAAAAAGGCCAATCTGGTGGTCTGAGAAATTCAACGCCGAGAAGAATATAGCTATATGCTTCTGTTAGCTCCATATCTTGGACGCGGGAAGTTTGGTTTCGAACCCAAAATCAGCGAGTTCGTTCCATAAGCGAACATTCGCAGAGATCTAGCCAATATGAGAAGGTAGGCATCTCGACCACTTTCGTGAATGGAAGCGATGCCGAACTCATGGTAAAACCACTTGAACGGCCTCACGATGGCAGACATAGCCCTTCACTTACTACTACCTCTCAAGTGTTAAATTGAAATCAGCAGACGACATCGTGACCGCCTTCCTGAAAGAGCTTCAGATGTTTAGTAGAGCGGCGGAAGGCCGGATTACCGATGTCGGTATTAGTCATGTCCGGCGTCGCATCGGTGGTGATTCAAAAAATAGATGCATACAGTCGAGGCGACGACATGCACTGTATCGAACTCAAGTGCCACGATGAAGCGATTATAACAACGATCATGCGAGTCCGATACCTTTCCCGTCAAGCATACAGTAATGCAATCTCTGTTGGTCACCTCCAAACGTTAGAAGTTGAAAACAACCTGTTCGAGCAAGGTGGCCTATCAAGTCGTCTTGACAAGCATAAACAAGCGGCAATTTGCTCCAGCCCGAACTGGTTTTGTTCCGGTGCAGAGGCTTGAGTATAGAAATGCATAGTACTACGGAATACCAGAGCAGCGATGGGGAATGATCGAGCTTGAGCAATACCATACTCGATGAAGTACGTAGCATGGATTCATGAGCTGATATCAAGTCGAAAGACGTCGCGGCACATCTGCACAGGTATTAACCTTATTAATTGCATCTATTCATATAGGGTAAATGCCACCTCCTCGCCCTACCTATGTCTAGGTATCTATCTATCTATGTATTAATCTATGTATGTATTAATCTATCTATGTACGTTCTAGTCCATCATTTCACAGCAAACCTACTCTTACTCCTCAACCAAGCGCCATACTTCCACAACGTGAATATTCCAATAACACCCATGACCATCAACCCAGCAAGTAAACTCGCACCCCTTCCGATACCTAAATTACGAAATAACGGCTGGGAAAAGTGAATACTTCCAGCGGCAAGACCACTTCGCACCGCATCGTTCATGGCAAACAAAGACGCCCCGTACCTCGGGTATGTAAGTGCCAAGTACAGGAACACCACCTGAAATACCAAGAAGACGCATGACACAAAAATCACTATGCCAATAGTCGGCACAATCCAGTGAATGCGTGGTGAGTTGAAGCCGGTCCATGCAAACATAAATAGCGCTGCCGGTGCGAGCACTGATGCATAGAGACCGATCTTGAGCCGATTCTCGGGCGGTGCCATAGCTCCGGCGGCAAGTTGGGCGCGTAGAGCTGGGTTTGCTTGGAAGTATAGGTGGTAGATGTATACAGCGATTGCGATTACGACACCAACCGCGACCGACAGGAATATAAGACCTTGCTCTCCGAGGTTCATGCCATAGCCCTGTGTGATGCTCGGTCGTGGTAGGCCAGTTCCGTAGACGAGCGGGAAGCATTCGAAGAATGAGTAGAAGATACCGTAGATGAGACCAATGTACACACTCGTGAACGCAACTGCAGGATCCAAAAGGTTAATCTGGAAGGGTCGGAGGAGACTTTCGGTTGCAACTTGGGAAGGTGTCAAAGATGCTTGATCTATCTCGGACTGCGCTACAAGTTGTGCAGCCTTTTCTGGATCACCCCCTTTAGCTGCGCGTTTTCGGAGGCGTCGAGCACGCTGGAGGAGGATTGTTGCCGAATTGGTTTCAGGCAGACAGATGCACAGCGAGACGAAGATCGGCGCCCCAAGCCACAGGACTTCCCACATGGACCAGTGCCAAGACGTGGCTGGAACAGAAAAGCCAGAGATCAATGGGCCAAGCGCTGGGCCAGCCGTTGCGAATCCTGCCCAACCCGTGAGAAAGTAGGGCATCTCGAGTAGTGAATAAATGTCTGCAATACTGGCAGCTCCTGTTGCTAAGGCCGGCGAGCCAAAGAAACCCTGGAAGAATCGCAGAACCACAAAGCCAGGAAAGTTGTTGATCAGGGCTAACGGGATCGTGACCATCAAGTAGAGAAAGAAAGTGATGATGTAGGGTGGGTTTCGTCCTATGACCGGAATCTCACTGAGGGGTGAAAAGATCAAAGGTCCCAATCCATAGCCTAACACGTACATAGACAGACCCAAAGAGGCCACTGAAGGCGAAAGGTGATACTTCTCGATCAGAGTTGGTATCGCAGGCGTGTAAATTGAACCAGCAATGTAGATGGCTAGAGTGTACATATATATCTGCAGGATGACGAGTGCCTTCTTTCGTATCGACCAGTTCTGAGGATTTGCTTGATCGTCGCTGGTATACCACGTCACTAGCAGCCGGTTGTCAGATGTTCTCTCCGGTTCTAGAGGTCTTGACGCTTGAGTTTTGATGGTCTCCTGCTGAACTGCTTCATTGAGAGCCTCTGTTAGTGTTGCTTGAGTGCGGATGCGGGTGAATTCTGGCCGTGACACTATTCGAGAAAGCTTGCTCGTTGCGTTCGATGCCAAGGCTTCGAGCTTTGTGCTTGAAGCCAATCGCTCGAGGTCACGATGGGTTGGCGTGGTCGTGAGGAGATTTGGCTCGATAGATTCCAGCTGTTTCTCATCTACGGGAGTGATAGCAGTGGTTGTGGAACCTGATGAAAAGTGCTTTGCTTCAGCCTCTTGCGAGCTGTACATTTCAACAGGACAACGCCAGTCATCCTTCTCTCCTGGGTACTGAAGATATCTGTTCTTCGTGACAAATCGAACGAATTGCCCAATGGGGGCATCTCGAATAAGGTCTGACATACGCCAGATGTTGTTGTGTCTGATTGTAAGTTGTGAAGGTCTGAGTTACCACGAGGCACAATGCTAGAAGGTATTGCAACTGGGTCTGATTGGGACTATTTTGTTGTGTTGTGAATGTTTTTCTGGTTAGGGGCTGTCTCACGAGGTTTATATGCAAAAGGCAGGAGGAGATAAGGGTATTGGGACATGGCATAAGATGCACCAGCTTACGAAATCTTGGCCCAACATGATGCTCGGTGCACAATCCAGCCTCTGTTAGCTGATCAATACTCGTACTTTCAGCCACAAGGTTGGTGGACATAACATAAAATCATCGCATGAGGAAATAACGTAGCGGATCTTCTGGGTGTATGGGTGACATGTGGAAGAACAGAATTGCTGATTCAGAATCCGGAGATAGGGAACCCGACAGCAAAGCGTGGAATTAGTCAAGTCCGCCGTCAGTCGGCCGACTGCTCGAATTGATCATACACGAGTACTGTACAGGAGATGCGGACAGAGCTTGTGGTTAGAAGCGAGAGTGAAGGGCTTCGGTTTCGTCATCTTCAGGTTTGTCAGGGAAGCTCAACACTCCCGCTTGGCGTGCTCGGATTGTGACTAATCACCAACCAGGAACAACCGGCTTTCGCGGACAACCTGCTCGACCAATCACAAGGTGTACTCGGATCAGCAATCAAATCGAGACGGCACAACGTCGGTGCGGTTTGTCCTTAGACAATCCATCGGAGGACTTCGTTATAGCGGGAGATCATACCGACGTCGTTGCAGAAAGCAGATGATGATGTTTCTGAACCCAGGAGCCACGTTGACTGTCGAGTCGGGCAGAATTACAGCGGTTATATGTGTGTGGGATATCTCAGTATTGAGCTTAGAGGTTCAATGCTATGCCAGGTACACCGGAAGAGTATGGCGCTGAGCACCTGAGAGTCATCTTCAAAATGCGATGGCTTGGCTGATCAACACAAGACGCGCTTCAGCCCGGAGAGAAAACCCTGCAACGCCGTTTCAACTGCCCCAGTCGTGAGAAGGGTACCATGACTAGCTATGTTTCAAGCTTCCACTCCTCATCACTCCACTTCCATACCGGCTTCCTCGTTCACTCTTTTGAACACCCTCTTGACAGTCCTCACCACATGTCGTTGTCCTTCAAGCTCGATCCCGTGGTTGCACGCTTCCCTCACCTTAAACCCCGCGATCTGATACCACACAATCTCCCATCCAACCACTCCTACGTTACGTGTACCTACTACCTAGCTTACTTACCTCGAACCTGAACATACAAAACTGCTGGCTGACTAGCCATATCAGCTCCACTCTCAGGCACTTGGAGTTGTCGATGGTCAACGAAGATCTCCATTCCGCAAAAGAACTTGTTCTTGTTGCGATAGCCGATTATCGCCGATGGTCACAGGGTCTAGCTATCGCGATGCTGTGCTGTACATGTTCGAGCATGAGAGGCTGTTTCAGAATAGGCTCAGTGACACTTTGATGTTGACGTGAATCCACCATGGCGAACACCATACCGCCAACCCGACCATAGAGGTGTGTCACATGGCTTGCTACCTAGGTTATGTCAAAGCATTCTCCAACACTGATCTACCGCGGGATTCGTTCTTCACTGTCGATGAGATTAGTATTCATAAAGAAATAGTCTGTGTAGTCGCACTACAAGCACTGGAGCAGGCTGAACAAGCTTAACATGAAACGGCTGCGAGAGGCGCTTCTCGTATGATTCAACATTTTCATATGTCGAAGAGCAGTTGAACACCAGGACTGACATGTAAGGGTAGATGTGAAGAGAACTGACACACTTGTCAGGGTAGGGGTAAGATTCTCCAGGAATGACCATTTCGCTGTATGTTAGCAGAGATGTACAGTGCTAGGTGCCGTGACTCGTGGCGAGAGGACCACATCGAGATCAATCAAGTTGACCAGTAACAATGGTTTATCAAGGCGTTGACACGGCCATTTTGTTTGAGATCGACCCAATCCTACCTTGAAAGTAGAGCTGCCAAGCTAACCTGTACAAGCTCAGGGCCTCAGCCGTGTCCACAGCGCTTGGCCACGTGAAGTGGCGCCTAAGCTTTCTGGTGGACACCCGACCGCCGTGGAGCTCGAACCACATCATTCAGTGATGACCATGTACTCAACCAACTTCTGGCCAAAGCATTACGGTAGAAGCAGGTACTACAGTAAGATCGTGGACCATAGACGACGACACTATCAGCGCCGTTCTGGATTCTAAGCTCGCTTCGCAGCCAAAATGTTTCTATTCTCTGGTTGTGAGGCATCAATTTTGGTGGCTGGTAGCTGAGTCTTTCGCGTCAACACCCAACCACCTTCACCAACAGCCCAACCTCTTCTGCACCACCCCTCCCTGCACGACCTTTGCTTTTCTACTGATCCCTCCTCCGTACTCCATACTTGTCATCATGCATTCCCTGTCACTTCGGTTGATGCAGTGTGCCGACAAGAACTCAAAGCAATGAACCAGGTTGATCCCCCCATTTACAGAGTAAAGAGTACGTGCTTGCAACTGAAGGAAAGCACGAAGCAATGTCACTGACTGAGACAACAGCTACACGTCCCAACATACACCATACCGAATCAATCCGATCGTCTTCAGCAGGTTATCTCTCTGATTATGCTTCTGAAGCATCAAGCACTTCCAGTGCCGACGGCTACGAAACACCACCATCCAAGGTGTCGACTCCTATGCAACGACAAATGCAGGACTCAGAGATGACCCTTCCCGCGAGACCACCTGTGGCAGCCGCGCCTGCCCCACCACACAAGCGATCGGATACCCAACTTCGAAATCAGCCTGTACAGAATTTGCCCCAATTCGACAGGCTCAGTCAACCAACACCGGGTGTCGATGACACTCCTTACATTCGTTTTGCTATCGAACAGTTAACTTTTGATGAGGAGCTTATGGGAAGAGGTCGATACAGTTCTACATATTACGACACTCCAACGACGACACGGCAACCAAATAATGATCAAATGGCGGACAATCCTCCATCGCAACCGCAGCCGCAGCCACAGCCACAGCCACAAAAGCAAAGAGAACCACCCCGAAAGCCTGTGCAGATGCCGAGGGCAAGCTCTGACGAGCGAAGAGTTCGCACTGGAGAAGTCATGCTGTTACCTACCGACCCACCTCAGGAAAGACACCAACTCGGCTTTGTACCAATACCTCTACGAATCATATCTCTCGGACCTCTAGTAGTCCTATGTCTACTTATGATTGCTGGCCTAATTTGCTCCAACATTTACGCCCTTAAGAATCACGGACTGTACGATTACGACACGAACGCGGGAAAGCGATATTTTATCTTCGAATACCTCCCACCTATCCTGGGAATGATAATAGTCATTTGGCTGTTTGTGGTACAGGCAGCTATCTACAGGATAATGCCATATTTCTCTATGTCCAAGGGTGTACCTTGTTCGAGAAGAGACGGAACATTACAAAACATGCCTATAATACCTGCCAATTTTGTGCTACCGGACTGGCGATTCTTCCAATTAGGAGAGCGGTTAGTTGGTGTCGTGCTCACCATATTCTGGCTGACATATTGGACTGTTCCATTGCTCAGTTGTCTCTACGGAACGCAGTGGTTCACCAATGCTGGAACACCAAGATTCAGATGGACTCCCGTACAAGGTCTTGGTTGGTTCATCATGGTCCTGTATATTGCCTTGATTATGGCGCTGGTCTGTTGCATGGTCAGATTCCGCCGACGAAACTCTGCTCTTATGTGGGACCCGACCTCTCTCGCAGATCTAATCATCCTCTTTCAGCGCTCGAACATCCTGCCGGATTACGTACAGTCGGAGACCAAGGAAGACCTAGAGGCCGAACTGGCCCCACGATACTGCCGTCTCGGTTACTGGACCACAAATCAAAGTCCTGATTTCTTCTATGCCGTAGGAGAGGCCAACCAACCCTTCCTTGAGCTGTCAGCTACTCCCGAGCGACCTATGAATGAGAAGGCGGAGAGCATGAGAACGTCCGGCGATTCTCGAACCGAACTACGTCACTCTCAAGCAAGCACTTTCTTGAGAATGCTTCATTCTCCGTGGGTCAGATACCGCTGGTGTCCTTGGTTCTTGAAGGATAGTGCCATCCTAGCTTGGGTTATAACGGCATTGTTGTTGCTCATAGCCTTCCTTGTTCTGAGCTTTGTCAATCGAGCCGCCGAGCGAGGCTTTTTCCCTCTACTCCCAGCGGCCACGCGAGCGAACGGCTTCTCCCCGGCAAACTTCTTGTACAGCTTCCTTCCGAGCTTGTTGGGTACGTTCCTGTTCCTGGCTTGGCAACCGATTGACGTGTACTTTCGATCAGTGCAGTCGTATGCCAATTTATCTCAACAGAATGGTGCAACAGCCCAACGGTCAATTTTACTGTCATACAACGCCATGGTGCCAGGATGGGTTACATTGCGCGCTCTGATGAATGGTGATTTGAAGGTCGCCTACATCTCCTTTATCTCAACAATGGCAATGACAATCCCGGTGCTGGCAGGAGGTGTCTTCACAGCTCTCCTTTTTGCAAATGGCGAGGTAAGAATGACAGCATCTATGCGAGGCTACATTGCCTTGTGCGTTTTCCTCTCGATATATGCTCTGTCATATTTGGTTATCTGGCCAACACGATACCGATACCTTCCTCACTCAATAAACACCGTGGCAGGCAACGTCAGCTTCCTATACGCGTCACGTCTTCTCAAAGACTCTTCCATCCGCAATATCCGAACAAAAGCTGACTTTATCGCTCGGCTTGATGGGCGTGTTAACACCACTCTAACAGGTGATGGTCGACGAAGACATCGAGTACCAGAAAAAGATATTGATCGAGGAGCCAGATACGGATTTGGCATATATACTGGAATTGACAACAAAGAACATCTTGGTATTGATCGCATGCAGCGACCAGGAAGCGGCGAAATGCTAGTCACGGCTGGCATGCCAGGCAGACCGGAGAAGTAGGGCTTCACCGGTCTTTTCACTCAGAAATCGAGCGACCCTTGTACAGTTCAATGATACCCACATACAACGAAAGCGACGACGACATTGTAAATGAGAGACATGCATTCAACCACAGCAAATATGTATATGGTTTATGGAACGGAGTTTTTTTTTTTGGATGACTTATGAACGAATATACACTTTTACTTTCACGGCGATTATGGTGAGCTAGTAACAGCATGACATTATGATTATATGGATTGACGTTATGAATATACGGGGTTTATGAACAGCTTGGATGAATTTATCCTGGCTTGTGGAAAAACATCAGGAGTTGCGCGCATTGGAAGCGTTTTACATATTCATGATACCCAACGGCTTGCCCATGTATAGATTGAGCAGAGCTTGATACTTGCTTTATGAGATACTTTATTGAATGTGAATAGCAATTACCAGATATATATTTGAACAAAATTAGTATCCTATTTCGTTGATCTCGATCCTTGCTATTCTTCCATTCCTGGTCATTGTGACTTACTGAAGTATTTACTGCCATGCTAACTAAGCCGTGAGGTCAATTCGAAAAGTGCGAGGGATTTATCTGTAGCGTAACTACGACTGGCCATCTCGAGTGAAATCCTACTATCTTTATTGCAAGATTAATTGATTTGATCTGATTGTATCCATAATCGACCCAGCCGTCGTTCGCAGCTATACAATACAGTATCTATTCTAGATATCTAGCGAACTCGGAACTCGTAGCCCTATTTCGTCCCTGGTAAAGACTAGTCTTGTCGTTGTTACCTGTGGCCTATAATGGAAGTATCGCTCTAGCTTGTAAAGTAGAAAGAAGAACAGCCTGTTCTTCGCGTAAAGATGCATACCGTCCTTTATAAATGATATTCTGCCTTGGGGTACAAATGTCTGTTGACTGGTCCTCCACTTTGACGTCGGATTGAAGCCTTCTCTTTCATACCTTCTGGGTCTCGTGGCACCCAAGGGAATGTATTGCAGTCAGTGAGAGGACCGTTTTTAAAATAAGAGACTGATAGAGATCTAGCTTCGATGTATTGTATTGAGTGATCGAGCACTGAATCGGGGAGGTTACGGTTCACCTTAAGTATTAAGACCGAAGGTGTCGTAGGGAAGTATGCAGATATTCAATCTCCCAGGTATAGGAGTCGCTATATTGTAGTTGTTACATGGTTGTATTAGCTCCAGAGATTTCCGTCCCCGGATAGTAGGCTGTACCGTGAGGAGAGGGTGACCAGAGCGTAGGCTTCCCCGTAGCACAATGTATGAGGTCGTGGTAGTGTTGAGGTTTGATATGAGTTTGGTAATTGAGCATTGACCGACACGGCCTTTTAGAGTTGATCTGGGGCCTGTTATACCAAGTCATGTCGCGTGACGTCCAATCCGAAAGACGAAGAAAATGGTCCAACGACACATTGAGTGATTAGGTATGTATCGAATGATGACATGTGCCCAGGTGTGGTGAGAGCGTCATTTGTGTATTAATTGGCGGAGTGTGGGGGATGTCTGGAAGCCCGGGGGCGTCGGAACATTGATCCCGATGATGATACCTGTTCTGTGTGGGGAATATTCTGTGGTGTTTGTCTTGCGGTCGACATGGAAGGAGGGGTTTGGTGGTGCGGCTGAATTGTGGATCGACTGAGATTGACGCTGTGGACTGGTCTATGTGTGAGTACGAACCTGGGGAGAACGGAGTATGGGGTCTTTATTATGCGCGCGGCGAGTAGTTCTGTTCGCTTTATCACGGGAGCGACGAACATTCCGAAATAAATGCAGCCTGCCGCTAAAAAGCAAAGCCTCACGAGCAGTATCGTCAGATACGACGACGGGTAGTGGGTACTAGTAATGATGCGCCAAGGAGTGACTCCCCAAGAGGTAATCCAATAGGAGGTGATCCAACGAGGGATGATCCAAGCATTGCGAAACGTTCGAAAAGTGTGGCCAACTTGATTTCCAACAGAGAATAAGTTGGACGCCTGTCATGAAGGGCCAATATATGAGCCACAGGATGTGCCAGAGTACTGGATCTGAGGGTACCCATTTTGCGAGGTAGTGCAGGACAAGACCGAGTCCTGCGAGTTGAAGGATGACTTCTGTGTTGATTTGACGACTATCTGTGAAAGAATTACCTGTCAGTATCATCCAGGCAAGTATGTTGGCGCTGGCTCGAGATACTTCGGACACGACCATATGAGTGACCACCGCTCCGAGCAGGGCATCTCTGATATACAAACCACGGCGCCAGATCTGCTCCGGAATAGGAAGTAAGATAAGTAAGAGGGCGATTACAATACATGCAAAGTTGAAATGCAGTGCAACGTAAATGGTCCAGAAACCACATGCCACTAGCCAAGCTAGGGTGATCGCGATGATTGCTGTGATAGAAATGCTTTCAGTTTTACTGAGCAATGGACCGACTGTGAGGATTGGACGACATGACTTTAGGCAGAACTCTGCCCAGGACAGGGCTGCTTGACCAGGGTGAGTAAGGGAACGCTTGCTGAAACTTGCTATAGAATCGAAGCCTGCTCCAAGAACTTTCTTACACGATTCAGTGCTTCCGATCTGTTCCTGGGAGGACGTTAGAATTTCAAAGAAGAAGAGAAGTTGAACCCACAGGAAGGTCAATGCACCCTCCAGACAGTCAGTCGCAAGTTACGATCGTTCTGCCGTGCAGAGATCCTGCCATATAGGACACCAATTGCAGCAGCAGCGGCGCTGAGGCCGAGCACGATAATAACCTGAGTGGGATTTATCCACTTCGCAATAATTGATTGCTGCTGTGCTGGGCTGGGAAGTGGTGCGGATGGCGATGATGACGATGCTCCCCCTGTTTGTTGAGTCTGAGGTAGTTGTGTTGCTGCTGGTTGCGTTGTTTGTGCCATTGTTGAATGCTGTTGCTGTTGCTGTTGCGAGGGAGCTAAGGCTGACGGCACAGACTGTGATGTGCTCGGCATGATATTACTTGCTGAAATAGCAGATGTCGCCATCACACATTCAAAGCACTTCAGATACTTGCATATCACAGAGTGAAAGACAAAGAACAATCATGATGAAGCCTGTGGTGATTCGGGCGAAGTCATCTGGAAGGCTGTGCAATACGAGGCGGACTTGGTTGAAACGCAGACCTTGTCACTCGTAAGCGATGTGATTGGGCAGACATCCTTGCGGCGTGCTAGATCCATGTGTTGTGTCGGTATGGTTTTCCCAGCATCAGCTGCGTGTGCTCGTTTTGTCTAGCACACACACCGAGCACAGTGTCTATTTCTTGTGCTCACACGCCTCTGAGAACATACAGTAGATGTCAGCATGTTAGATCAAGCAGTAAGTGCGACAATCCCGAGTCAAAGTACAGCACTTCTGGCTATACTCAATCCTGGACAAAGATTTCAACATCAAATGGCGCAAACAACGCAACCAGCAGCAACACAACTACCTCAGACTCAACAAACAGGGGGAGCATCGGGATCAATGTTCCGACG
>Ga0181469_100635_pt2 | contig 12355 bp, 7 predicted proteins | sample InSIn2SAF170_2_FD_119081 | JGI IMG/M metagenome (GOLD analysis project Ga0181469, IMG submission 119081) | Clean room microbial communities from NASA Spacecraft Assembly Facility at Jet Propulsion Laboratory, Pasadena, California, USA -... ... | reverse complement strand
GCTTTCAATTTTATTCTTCTTCGCAAAATATTAATGTTCAACGCGAATTTGTAGTAGTTATGAAAAGCAGAAACGTCAAACTAAATGTCACTTTAATACTATTATTCTTATTATTGAAATTGCGATTTTCGTCCAAAAATATCATCAAAATTTTCGTTTTTCCGGTAAATTTTCCAAAAATTTTCTTTCATACGAACCTTGTCCTGACAATTACGAACCTGACTGAACAAAAATTAGCCGAATCGGCGCAGCCGTTCTCAAGTGATAATCTTACAAACATGCGTCAATTCATTTTTATTAATATAGATTTTTTGTAAAATGTAAAAGATAAAAATTGTTATTGTGGGTTATCTTCAGGAGATGGCCATATACCATAGTGGACTTTTTTGTAGATCTTTCTAAGATATGCAATTCCGTAGTACATTATTTTGATCTATCTCGTAAGGTTTAGCCAGCGTTTGCGATGTAAGCGCACAAAAATATGTTTTTTACGACATCACATTACAAATCTTGGAAATTCTCGACTTTTTTTCTACTATATTGTGAATGTTTTATAGATATAGATATAAACCTTCCTCTCGAATCACTGTGGCTATTGATGAAAACCGCATTAAAATCCGTTGCGTGGATTAAAAGATCTAAGCGTACAGACAGCGGAAGCGACTTTGTTTTATACTATGTATAGATGTATATCTAAACCTATAGACGTTTTTAAAGAAAATCGAACATTAATAAAGTTAGTTAAAATTATAGACCAGAGTATAGGAGAAGTAGTGTTTTTTCTTTTGGTATTGTCGATTAAAACTGCTGTTTTTAGAATTACCAGTTGAAGTCTTCATTAAGTAATTTTATTTGTTTATTAAAAAAAAAAGAGAAATTAACATGCTAAAACTTTCATATAAAAGATCGAATACTTTAGGTTAGTTCGTAACTTAACGTTTTTGTTCATTTTTGGTATACTTTTACAACGTGATAATGATAACTGCCTCATCTAAAGCAGCTGCGGCTGTGAATGACTATATTTGCGTTTATCTTCTTATAAAACTTGTTTTATCGAGCTAGTAATAATTAAAATTGCGATTCCTTTTTCCAATTTTCCACAGTAGTTTAGATCGGAGTCATGAGCAGTTGAAAGCAACGCTAATAATTTCAAGGCAAAAAAATCACCCATCGTTTTGCATATTGCGCTCGTCGAGTACAAAATATTGCAATTTAGAGGCACTCGTTTTTTTCCAACTCGTATTAAAAAAATCGTAATTTTATGTTTGCAACACTAAACGCTAAAATTATGACGTGTAGGTCAGGCCATGCACGTACGAAAGCGTAGAAAGGCCAACAAAAATTTATTTTTTTAATACGTTCTTTTCCGGGATCTAAGTCGGAATAACGAGATCTATTATACAGGATGTTCCATTTGTCTGGTAAAGTCCAATATTTTCTTTGTCTTTTTAGATACATATTACAAAAATGTATTGCATAAAACTGTAGCTATACTAGAAATACACAATTTAAAATTATTTTTAAATATACAGAGTGTTTGATAACGTCGTTATAGACCAAACTCAAGGTTTTTTCGATGAAACACCTGTATTTAATATAAAAATTGAGTGTTACTGTTGAATGGCTTTTGGCTGTGTCGTTGACACGGCCGTGGTGTTTTAAAGAACTTGCTTGCATTTCTAATCATTTGCACGGTAACGATTTGAAACGCACGCCTATTATATATTTCGTGTCGTCTACCTTTATCAGAGGTATTGTTATACACTTGGTCTTTGATGAAATCTCAAAAAAGTTTAATTTAGTTAAATTTGGGGCTCTGGGTGTCCAGCGAATCGGCCATTCTCTTCCTGTCCATTATAGTCCTGTATAGAGCTATCTTGTGACTTGGGAACAGGGTTTCTTTAAATTTTTGTTTTGTTTTTGACGTGACAGCGTCTTACGTCAGGTTAGTAGGGTAGCATGTTCAAAAAGTTTGACGTTGAATGGCGTAAAGATCGGATCGGCTTGATTCGGTTTCGCTCGGCACCACTGACGACCAAATCAAAATATTTTTGACTTTTCGCAAATGTCAAAAATGTACCATTGTCATTTAGCCGGGTTTCATTTTATTCACCCCGCGCTGGGGCGCTGGGGAGAAGTGTCGGTCGCAAAATTTGCCGTTTTTGGCAATGGCGATGATAGCAATTTGTGTTGGGTTGAGATTTTGAGACAGTGCTAAGGAAGAACCAAATATCGAACTGTTATGGTTTGGTTACGTTACGCCATACTGACCGAAGCGGCGGGTATTTTGACGCAATAAGAAATTATTATGAAAGAGAGGAAGATCGATAAATCGCCGAAAAAACTCTGAAAAATGTACTGCCCCAGGCTGGATTTGAATCAGCATCCCCGGATCTCATGTCCGATGCTTTATCCAGTTAAGCAGTTTTTTCGGCGATTTATCGATCTTCCTCTCTTTTATTACGAGTTATGGTACTCATACACCGAAATTCGTAATTTTCAAAGAAATTATTATTTCAGAAGGAAATAGTGTGGATTCGGAATCAAAGATGTTTATCTTCAACTGTAGGAAATAAAAACGATAAAAAAGGCGTGTACCTTGTTTTTATTTATTTCATACTAGTGACCCGTCCCGGCTTCGCACGGGTGCAATTATTCGAGAAAACTTTCGTGATGAATTCTTCGTTTGATGTTGTGAATGAAAGCGTCAGCCGGATTTTTTCCATTGCTGATGTCTAATAATTGCTTGGAAAATAAGCGACTTGCATTTTCGTTGTTAACTTAAGAGTTTTCACGTATCTTCACAAATTCGATGACTTCAAGTAAGCGTTTATTTTATCAGCAGCTGTTGATATTGGAATGACTGGAAGCGTTTGGCAAAATTCGCCGGCCAGCAGAATCATCGTTACCTTTAAAAAGGTCCTGATTATTGCACATATCTTCCAACTCTTACCACTGCTTGTGTTTTTGCAATGTTCATCTATCGTTTACAAATTCAGTGGCAATTTGAGTGTAGAATGAGCTGTTCGTTTTTCTAAGCATGTGGCAGCGATCCCAGCGCTATTTGACTTTGTGCGCGAATCGAAGTTAATTAAATCAATTAAATTAAGTAAATTTTGTTAGTTCCGCCAGGTGCATCGAGGAAGAAGATTCCTCCATAGCCCTCGTCAACTGCTATCATCAATGTGTCGCACGCGGTTTTCTGTTGCTAAAGTGGGGCCTTTTGCCGGACATCATCAGGCAACAAATGCTCTATATACGTGGTGTGTTCAAATAAGAAGGGGAATTTTTGTTTTTTACACATAATTTTATTTATATGTCAACAATATCATTCTCTTCAAAATTATCCCCATTAGATATTATACACTTATGCCAGCGCTTTTTGCAATCCCAGAAACACTTCTGGAACTCATTCTTCGGGATGGCTTTTAGTTCTCTCAGCGATGCGGTTTTTATTTCATCTGTATTCGCAAAACGACGGCTCTTTAAGATTCTCCTTATTTTTTTTATATAGAAGAAAGTCACGTGGAGCCATATCTGGCGAATATGAAGATAGGGGCACCATGCCAATATTATTTTTGGCCAAAAATCTCGAACAAGCAATGATGTGTGAGCAGGTGCATTGTCGTGCTGCAACAGCAATGAATTGTTTCGCTACAATGAATGGCGTTTCCTTCGGATTGCTTCACGCAAACGGCGTTGAACTTGTAAATAGTACTCCTTATTGACTGTTTGATCTTGTGGCAAGAACTAATGGTGCACTATATCATTAAAATCAAAGAACACACACATTCATCCGCATTTGCCAAGCTTTTTTCGGTTTTGGCGATTCAGAATTCCTCCACTGGGACGATTGCGTCTTAATTTCAACGTCACATCCGTAAACTCATGTTTCATCACCTGGTATGACATGTCTCAGTAGTTCTGCGTCGTCGTTGGCTTCATTTAGCGACTCCTGAGTAATTTCCATTTGTTGTTGTTTTTGTACGAAAATCAACAATTTTGGAACAAATTTTCTGCAACACGTTTCATACCCAATACCTCCGAAACAATTTCATGGCATAATTCAGTTGTTATGCCAATATAATCAGCTACTTTTTGATTGTGATTCAGCGACAATTCGGATCATTTCTTTAATTTTTTTTCACATTTGCATTAGTTTCTGATTTGCTGGGGCGTCCAGGGCGCTCTTCATCTTCAACGCCTTCACGGCCTTTTTTAAACCCCTAAGTCATTCGTAATCCCTTGTTTTACTTATAGCAGACTCACCAAAAGCAATTTTTACTATATCTAAAACTTCGCTGCAATTTATTCCATTCTTATAGCGAAATTTAATGCAATTTCTCTGATCCATTTTCAAAATCGCCGATCCTACCAAAACACATGCAACCTTTCGGACAGCTAACAAAAGACTAAACATTCAATATGGCTAACACAGTAAAGCAACATTTCCAGGCAAGTTTACCAACACAATAACGAAAAAATTTCCTGAATCGGACTAATACAACGCGCAAAAATACAAAATTCCCGGTATTTTCTGAACAGACCACGTACATCAACGCCGCGTTAAATTACTAATGAATAAAATGAGAAGGGCGCTTAGCAAATAAATTATTGAGTATTTTCATCTCCATCTCCAGTGGTTTAAGATGTACGTTGTCTGTCAATAAGTCAGTCGGTTCGTCGAGAAGCGATTCATCCAAACGAATCTTTCGTCGAATTTTTTTAAATCGAAACAAAACAATTTCGGTACGATCATGAATTTATTGAAGGTAACTATATCTGGATCGGTAATTGAATCGATCGACCTATTAAATTAATGCAATTGGCAGGCGATTTGCCTTAGAATTTTTACGCTTAAATCGTCTACGTCATTATTTTTCGCTGCTAAAATGGCTCATTCGCTGCTAAAATGGCTCATTCGCTTAACCAAACATCTTTTTTTTTATAGTATCTGAACGTTAAACGTTCATTTGGAATTGCAACGTTTGGCCGTCTGTTTTGTCGACGTTCCAAATTATTTTGTGCGTAAGTTTCAACTGAGCGAGTCTAACTCAACTGTATTTATTGTTTCGGAGCCATGATGGATCGCGCTTGAAAAATCCTTCTTCGATTTGCGTCCTAACTGTATATACGCTCTTCAATCAATATTTCGACGCCTCACTGGTGGCGTTTTTACCAAAGAAATGCTCCACGAACTGAAATCAACTGAATGTTTGCAACACACCAAATTACGACGAACTGACGTCAATTCAATCTTTGCAACACACTAAAATATCAATATTCCACGCGGAATTCGTTGTGGTTATGAAAACATCCGACAGCAGAAACGTCAAATTAAACGTCACTTTATTATTACTATTATTATAGAAATTGCGATTTTCGCGCAAAAATATCATCAAAATTTCCGACTTTTCGGTGGTTTTTCCTAAAATTTTCTCTCATACAAACCTTGTCCTGACAATAACGAACGCGAAAAAACAAAAATCTGCCGAATCGGCGGTGCCGTTCTCAAGTGATGACGTTACAAACATGCGGCAATTCATTTTTGTTAATATAGATAAGTACGCTTAAAACGCCACGGCCGTGTCAACGACACAGCCAAAAGCCATTCAACAGTAACACTCAATTTATATACTAAATACAGGCATTTCATTGAAAAAAAACCTTAAGTTTGGTGTATAACGACGTTATCAAATACCCTGTATATAATTTTAAATTGTGTATTTCTAGTATAGCTACAGTTTTTTGAAACACATTTTTGTAATATCTGAAAAGACACAAGAAATATTGGACTTTAGCAGACAAATGGAACGTCCTGTATAATAGATCTCGGAATGCCGACTTAGATCTTGGAATTCTGGCTTATAACTCGGAATTCCGACTTAGATCTCGGAGTTCCGACTTAGATCTCGGAATTTCGACTTAGATCTCGGAAAAGAACGTTTAAAAAAAAATCTACACTTACTACACTTTCTTATGCACGAATGTTTCAATGTAAAAAAAAAAAACAAAAAACAATCGCGACCAAATACAACAAACAACATAAAATTAATTCTGTAGGCCATTGCCGGTAATTTACCCGCTGTGATTTTCAATTGAAAAAATTAATCTTGTTCCGCCCACCGGGCTGCAATAAAATTAGCAAGTTTAATTCGAATATCTCGAAGAGGGAAGCCGCAGTCGCCGGCCGGCCGGCGTTTGAATTGTAAATTCGAGCCTTTGCCGCGCGTTTCTTTTCCCAAAGCAATGCGGTCTTACTTGGTAAACAAAAAACAGCGGCGACCTGCACCTCCACATATTTTGTCGCCTTTTTTCGTAGTTTACATTAAGTAAGTACGCGAGAGAGCGCCTCGCGCATGGATTTGTGGAAAGCCGAGTGTGATTGTAATGTCATTGAAAAAATTTCAGTCATTTGCGAAGGCGTCGGGATCGGGGCCAAGCGTAGGAACGACGAGTCGCCTTCTAAGGAAATCGCCTGCGGGCTAGGTAAGCGGCAAGTTCGGAGCCCCCTGCTTGTTAATTACCTTTTCTTTCCCAAGGCGACGGCAGTCCCAGGCTGGGGAAGATCCGCAAGTTCCACAGGAAGCGCGACTTCCTCGAGGTGCCATTCGTTTCGAGCGAGAGCGGCGTCGACGCCGACATCGAGGGCTTCGACTCGTCCTTGTCGACTTCCGGCAACGACGCCGAAGAGATTGCCCGTTTGCAGGCGAGAATCTCGCACCTGGAGTGCCTGTTAAGGCAGCACTCCGTTCCATTGCCCGCGGGCGATCCGGTGAGTGATTGACAAGGGGGTTGCAATCCGGCTGGATCCGGTGCTTTGTTAACACGTCCCGTCTAATCAGTGTGCGTTTTCCCAAAATCAGCCAAGTGAAAGCAGATAAAAAGGATATCATTCCAAATTGACGTTTATTCTTCTAGTATTCGAAAATCAACTACGTTATTAATTATCCAGAGGATTGGAGTTTAAGAGTTGTCTGCCGCCACCACTGCAAGTGCCAAGTGCATCATTTCCTTGCAATTAAATTTTAAAATAACGAGTTTTTTGCAAATGAACGCAGAGGAAAAAACTACATTCACGTAGTGCTTTTGTTATTGTTTATTACAAATCAAAGATACCGGGCGATTTTATTTATATTTTACTCAATTGGTACCTCAGTTAATTTGGCCTTACAGAAAAGTGTAAATGAGCAAATATAAATTATGTCTCATGACCATTCAGAATTTGGTACTAACAAAAGCAAAAAACTCAAACGTTTTACATAAATTGGTGTTTTTTTTTTTTCAATGGAAACAGCATGTATTTTCTTTTCTTTATTCATAGAGCCTTTTTTTTCTGATTTCAAATATATATAATTTGTTCAGGTTCAAGGCAGCTGTGGAAGTTGAACTACAATGCTGATTTTTTTTAGTACTGATAACAAGTTCTACAATTTAAATTAAGTAATCTTTAAGGCTAAGTATAAAGTATAATTACATTTATGTACATATTCTCCGACAAAATATCTAAACATTACCAGACTACAATTTCTGATAGAGTATTATTCTGCAGTATATGGTTTATAATCAATCTACAAAACTTCATAATGTTCGCCTCTCTTTTTATGTCTTCTGGGATACTTCTGCATATTCTAACACTCCTAGTTATGACACTGTAAAATTTTAAATTTGTTCTAGAATTAGTCGTGTACAATTTATTTTGATTTCTTGCCGGGTAACTGTACATAGTGGTATTTTTTAAATACCACTATTTAAAAACAAACATTGGACTTTTAGTCCAATGTTTGTTTTAGCTTTGGAATTCACTATTCTGTATATTAACCTGACTTCTTCCAATTTTCTCAGTCCCTCGATATTCAGGAGATTTTGCACTTTATAAAGATCTTTTGTTGGATAAGTCCAGTGATATTTATTTGTAATTTTGTGTAGGTACTCTAGAGTTTTTGTAGTTCTGCTCTTCTAGAGGATCCCCACACCGCTATCATGTATTTTATGTGCTTTTCTATCATTGCACTGTATATAATTTTTTTGGTATCAGTTGCCAGATAGTGTCCACAATTTCTTAATGCACCTGAGAAGCCAGAAATCTTTTTTCTTGTATTATTAACATGTTTGCTATAATTCAGTTTGTTGTACCAAGGTATATGTAGTCACTTACAGTTTTTAAAAGCTGATTATTGATGTTGACATGTATACCAGACTTAATCTTCCTTTTTTGAGAAATTACCATCCACACCATCTTATCCATGTTTATTTTCAAGTTGTCGGGTCAATAACCAGTTGTAATAGGTTTTCAAATCATTATTTACTAACATTTCTAGTGTTTCTATTTTTTTATGTGAATATAAGAACACAGTATCATCTGCAAAGTTACATATTTCAAATTAAGTATAATCAAACACAGATTATGGATATACAAATGATACAATGCCAGTCCCCAAAAACGAACCCCTGTGGGTCTACTAATCTAGGTTTAATATTTTTCTGCAAAATAATTGAAAAAATCATAATTACCGATATGGTCTTCTATTATTTGAGTCATGGTAGTCGCCTTTTTTATGTATCTGAGTTACTATTGTCTCCTTTAGTTTATCTGGAAATATTCCTGTCTTCAAAACATTATTAATTAGGTTTGTTAAACTTGATAAAATTATGTCTAATATGGCCTTTACATCCCTTGTTGATAGATTATCAACTAATGCTCTGTTCCACAAACGCTGCTTAAATTTTAACTGCAGTTAAAATTGTGCATTCTGCATAGCTTGACCCTTAATACAATTTGGCGTTTGGCATTCGACAGCTGTGCTTCAGTTTTCTCCATTTTGAACAGTTTTCAGCCGTTTTTTTGTTTATTACAGCTAAAACCATGTATGTATGACTGAAACGAAGAAAAACGGCTGAAACAGTTACAGTTAACCATAAGTTAAAATTTAAGTAATGTTTGTGGAACTGGGCATAAGTGCTGTGTGATTCTTCAAGTTTAATACAATTTGTTTAATTTCATGTTCATTAGTTGGTTTTAGAAAAATTGTTTTTTGCTCATATCAAATTGTATGTTTTTATGGGCTTTTTCAGCTTTAACCTGTTGTGATATTCTGTACCCTACATTAATGAAATAGCGAAAGTAGATAAAAAGGTTATCATTCCAAATTGACGTTTAGTATTCGAAAATCAACATTATTGTTTTCACAGCTAGTTTTTGAGTTGAGTGCAGCGACAAGCAGGGTTTGGTAGTTATGAGTATTTAAAAGAACTCTTGTATTAACGAAACAGTATTAAAATATGTGTCATTCATTGTAGAAGTGCATCATTTCCTTGTAATTAAATTTTAAAATAACAAGTTTTTTTGTGCAAATGAACGCATAGGAAAAAAATACATTCATCAAGTGCTTTGGGTGATTGTTTATATTTCACTCAATTGATATCTCAATTAATATTGGTCTTACAGACAAGTTCAAATGAGCAAATATAAATTATTTTTTTATGGGGCATTCAAAAATTCTGTACTGATAACAACAGAAAACCCGAACATTTTCCTTAAATTGGTGTTTTTCCAACGGAACAGTCTGTGTATATAGATTTTTTCGCTTGAAGACAGCCCTGGAAGGTTGTACAACAATGCTGATTTGTTTATATCAAAGTAGCCATGTATAATAAAACAAATAAATTTTTGTTTTATTTATTGTTCTATAACTACAGTTTAAAGTTGTTCAAAATTTACATCGATTTACATCTACACACAATCGATATCTTTTTATTAAATTTACGAGGGCTCACCTTATTGTTTCTGATTTGTTCTTGAGATTATCAATTTCTTCCCATATTTTGATTTGAATACCTTCAGTATTTTGAGGACGGTCTGTATAAACTTTAAATTTTAAATATCCCCAGAGGCCAGAGAATGGTTCTGTTATTTTATATTGAGGTATTTATTCTCTAACGGCGAAAACACTATAAGCTAGTGCTTCGTCTTGTTGCCAGACTAATTTTTGAAACACATTTGAAGGCAGCATACTTATTTCTTCCTCAATTTGATTTTGAAGGAGCTCCAAATTTCGAATCCCTGTTACAGACCCGTTATAAAAAAAATTCCTATAACCCAATTTTTTATTATACCGCACCATATACCTATTGCGACTCTTATTATTTTTTAAGTTTTTCTTAGATTTTCCGCTGACCAAAAGTGTTAGTTTTCAAATTAGGTGGGGTGGCCGTGTTAAAACTGGATTCATTCACTATTTGGGGCAACATCAGTCTACAAAATTCTAAACACCTTTCTTTGTCCAAGTCAGGTAATTTTTGAACCTTTGTGTATTTGAAATAATGCATATGATATTTTTTAAACGTATGTTGCACTGTGCTGTATGAATATTACAATATTGCAATGTCATATGGATTTACTTGGATTTTCTAGAAAATTATGATTATTTACTCATCTCACATAAAAATGATCTAAATAAATGTATTACCTTGAAAATAGAGAAGTATATTTATTTCTTGATTTCCATTTACTCGAACATTTTTGGGTGTTTGTTTTAATGAACCACTATTTTGCAAACGTGTATATAAATTAACAAATGTTTTCTCACTAAGATTTTGTCAGTTAGGGTAAAGTCGTCTATACTCTTTAAGAGCCAAACATTGCATTTTCACTAAATTAACTCTCAAATTATGAATTAAAGTAAATGTCAATGTCATACAGAACAATTTGTTTGTTTCCACAGCTGCCTTAGATTTATACGAAAAAATGTATATTTTTTAAAAACTGACAAAAACAACCTCAATAAAGTATATATATTTGAAATCAGAAGAAAACTTTATAAATAAAGAAAAGAAAATACAGATGTTCCAGAGAAAAACATCAATTTATGTAGACTATCAGATTGCCAATAAAAAATAATTCATATTTGTTTATCTAAACTTTTTTTGTAAGATAAATATCAACTGAGACATCTATAGAGTAAAATATAAAGAATCGCCCGGTATAACTGTATAACTGTAACTAACAAAATAAAAGTAAAACTAACTTAATTTTTTTTATTGTTTATTGCCATAAATTCACATACCCAATATAAAAATACATAATATCTGGAAATACAAATAATCGTGCATACTAAAATATACAAAGATTCCCAGGCGATAGAGCTTTTAGTCATATCTCCTAGATGTACGTAGTTTTGGCATGAAAAACCATTCAAATAAAACCACAAAAATAAAGTAATGAAAAAAAAAAATTCATTTCATATTATATCCTATCTTATCAGATGTAACAGTAACATATCTGCAGCTAAAAATAATGTTAATTCGATAATGCCTATTCATTCTGCATGAATAAACGAAAGAAAATATGAATTTAAACTTTTATTTTTGGACTTACTTCACTGTTTTAGTGACATGGTGTGTTGTAATCATAAGTAATTTTGTCATCAGATGTGCTTGAACGAGTTGGAATATCTATGGGTAGATTTTTGCAGCAACAATACTAACATCAGGGCCTTGTACAAGCTTTAAAAGAAGAAGGGTGGTCTTGACATTTTGATTTTGTCCAGTACAAGAATTGCAATGCATAATGACATGCTTGAGTTTTTAAGTGCTTAACAAGACATGCTGCTACGTATTGGGAACCTCTTCCACCTTGAACTTCGTCCCAAACGTTCACTTATCCTGGATTATTATTAAAGCAATGCATTTCCAGATTGTATAAATAAAGATTTCTTTTATTGTAAGCCACTGAAGTGGTTAATTTCGGATAGGCCAAAGCTTTCTGTAGATCAAAAGTTGGTACCTTTTCTCTTGCCGAATCCGCTTTTCATTGATGAAGTTCTCTAAGGACCTCAAACTTTTTTTTTTTTGACGTTTTCGTCGTCCCTGCCTTGTATTTTCAAATTTAAGTCGTCACAAGTCTTGTGTGTGTCTTAACTTGGATCAGTCATTAAATTCTCACAATTTTCTTTATAAATGTCTTACATCTTGCACATGGTTAACCCAGGATGTAAATATTTTCTGTTTGGATTGTTATTTCATGCATAATGGCTTTGATATGCAGGAAAACTTTTGATATTAACTTGTGTTTCGTTTGTTCTTGAATCGAGAAATATAAGTTTTTGAGAGGCACTGATATAATCTTACCATCAATTATTTGAAATGTCAGAAAATATTTCCCAACCCTGATTGTGTCTCGATACTATACTTTATGAATATTTTGCAGTTTTAGTTCACTCCGTAAACAAGTAACGCCATCTATGGGATTTTAGTGCAATTAATAAAGTTGCTTAATTTTTCTAATTAAAGATATGACTTAATGTGATACCATTAGCCAAAAAAAATTGTATTTTGAGAAAATATCAAAGTACAT
>Ga0181469_100748_pt1 | contig 12385 bp, 10 predicted proteins | sample InSIn2SAF170_2_FD_119081 | JGI IMG/M metagenome (GOLD analysis project Ga0181469, IMG submission 119081) | Clean room microbial communities from NASA Spacecraft Assembly Facility at Jet Propulsion Laboratory, Pasadena, California, USA -... ... | reverse complement strand
CCCCCCCACCCAATAAGTAAACCCAAGAGGTGCTCGACCATTTTTTGACTTATTTGAGGGGCAAATAAGTAAATTGAATGCGCAAGCAGGCTCGACTGGCCGCCATCACCTTTAGGTGCTCGACTGATAAGGCCGCCATCGAGAGGATGCGCAAGCAGGCTCGACTGATAAGGCCGCCATCACCTTTAGGTGCTCGACCAAAAGCCCCCCCACCCAATAAGTAAATTGAAGAGGATGCGTAAGCAGGCTCGACTGTTAAGGCCGCCATCACCTTTAGGTGCTCGACCATAAGGACCGGTAGGGGCTCGACTGTTAAGGCCGCCATCGATTTATCGCTCGACCATAAGGTCCGGCAGGGGCTCGACTGGCCGCCATCGATTTATCGCTCGACCAAAAGGGCCGCCATCGCCGCCATCGCCGCCATCGAGAGGAGAGGAGAGGATGCTTGAAGATTGAAGAATCAAGGCCTGAACCTGACTTAACTCCTTCACTTGGCTGAGCTCCTGAACCTGGTACTCAAGGGTGGGTGACTACTAGTGGGTAACCTGCTTTCTGACTACTGGTTGCCCAACCAACTGCTGTTGAAACTCTCATACCAATAGTAGGAAAAGAAGCTCAGATAGTGGCTCTCCGGTACCTCTGATCTCTCCCTCTCTCACTCACTCACTCAACTCCTCACTCTGCATCACCGGAACATGAAATTACCACATGGATTTCATATTCACTTATATAATAGTAGATGATCTGCTAGTAAAGAGATGCGGTTGCGGTAGTGACAATGTGTGGTGTGTGATGGAAGAATGAAATGATATGAAGGAAAGATTCTCTGCTCAATCAAGGGGAATGCTCAATCAAGGGGAATCAATGGAGAGACTACCCCAACCAATCTTATCTTACTACCCGAATCCAAATGACTAAAAAACCTTATATAGCCTAGACAATTCTATTAATGGACGATCTACGCGTTGAATCTGTATTAACTAACATCAGTGAAAAATAGAGATCGAAAGCTAGTAGCCTGGATTGAATCTGTTTCATAACCGGTAGTAGCATTTCCTGGCCCACTAGTGGCAGAAGTAGAGCCAGTATATCCAGAAGTCGATCCAGCACTAGAAGCAGCAGCGGATCCACCAGCTTTTGTATTTGACCGAGTGAAAGCATTGGTAGCAGGGCTGGTTTCCCTTCTAAGTAAGGTTCCATATTCAGTTGACCGAGATGATGATCTTGACCCGAGACCAGTATTTCTTCCTTGCACTAGGAAGCGCAAGCCCCTCCGGGTCCTTAAGATTGATATCGAGCTTAAGGTTCATCCCCAGATCCAAAGCTAGTAGTTCCATATCCCATTGAATAACCAGGTAACCGGGTGGACAAAGTAGCATATTATTAAGTAGTAGAGTCCCTAGTGGCAGAGTAAGACCTAGCAGCAGATGCGGATCCATAAGGACTTCCTATTCCATATCTAGGTGCATATCCAGATACAGATGCATATATAGATCCATTAATGAGAGATCCCGTTCCGGCAGAATCATATCTGGTTTACCGAGTCAAAGCAACAAGCTTTTGACCTTGAAGCAGATCTAAATAAGGATCGAGTTTACCTTTACCTAGAGTAGCAGCACCAATTGAAAAGTAAGCATCCTTGCCTGTGCCAGTACCAGCTTCCTTCCCTTTGCACCATGGTTCCATATGCACTTGATCCAAAGCCAATCGATGAAGATATAGCTCCATAGTCAGCCTCAGTAGAGCCAGTTTACCACCCAGGTGAACGGAACCCTACCTGGATAACACAGAAACCAACATGCTATCAAATTCATTTACTATGGGAGATATGGGATGGGAGCACATGTTCTCTACCTAGCAACTGAGTCTTGAAAAGCGCTTCACGTCCACTACTCTCCCCTTATCGCACTCCTTGCTAAGCTCATTCGCGCCATAATGCAGACCGACCTAGGCTACCGGCTTATTACCTACAGTCTTTGTCTACCCTCGGTGTTGCGTTCTTGATGGCCCCAGGGTGTTGCGTGGGTCCGTCTGGAGTGTCGCGTTTATAAATGATATGGTGGGCGCTTTTTTCCCACTTTTTTACCATCCTATGCTAAGACTGGCACATTCACAGGTGCTGGGTTTCAATCTCTATCTGGGACCGGAAATGGGACCGGGTCAATCGCTTATGGGTAAACGTGTGCTGCTGGGAGCTTCGGTGAAAATCCCTCTGCCCTCGCTGATGAGTCAACTTCAATGGGTTATGGGTCAACTTCAACCGGATCTCCATATAGATATGTTACCGGGGACTCTTCAACTGGTGGATTCGCTGCTTAAACTCGGTTTCAATTTATATCTCCATAAAGGTGCGCTCCATAAGGGTCCATCCGGAAAGTTGCTGCGTTATCATTATTTCACCTTCGCCCAGTGCTCCATTCACCTGATTATTTAGTTGAACCCGGCCCTGATCAGATTGGCTCACCCGTTTTAGGATATTGACAAGGCATACTGCAGCTATGACTGGGGCATACGGTCAGCAGTCGACAGGAACATACAACAGGGACAGAAGACAGTAGCGGAAACAGGCAGCAAAGGTAGGTAGCAAGGCGGTTATGCAGGGGGTGGATAGAAAGAAAGAAAGGAGGTTTAAGCGTGGTGACAGCAAAAAAGACGGTTGCAGGCATAACATGATTGATTAATCCGTGCCCTATCCTATACCGCGGAGAGACATTGCTCACTGGATCATTGGGATCACTGAACAAACTACATTATTGGTACGCAGAGTACACGGGATCGGTACATGGATTGAGGAGACAACACACAGGTCACCGATCAAAGAACCAGGCACAGGTCCCACGAAATCGATAACTTCCTCCTCCCCTGGAGAGCCCGAGAATAGTGGATAGTGCGCACTAGAAACCCCTGGGTAATGGCCCATCGCTCAATAGCCCTGAGAGCTTTCCACCACATGGATATAGAGATCTTAACGCGCTGCTTCGATCATTACCAATAAGGCCTTATTACATAACACGTTCTGGCATGGTGTACTCCATTGTCTATTCCTCTGCCTATGGATGTCTTTTGCCTACGTTTGCATAGGTGGAATCTCGATCTCAATCTCGAATTGGATAGGGAACTGAAGCTTGCTCTTCTGCTATTGGATTTGGATCTGTAACTAGTTATGCTAGCTTTCGTGCTTCTGAGTAAATGCATCTTTTCGATTGTAGCATGTCTTTCGTAGCGATTCCTGCCGGACCTATGTGTAGATTGAATTGTGTAGCGATTTGTGCGCTTTTTCGTAATGATTTGTGCATGCTTCGTAGCCCCTATTTAGAAAGCAATCAAGAAACTCATCCCTTATAAAAGACAGCAATGGGATAGCATTCTCACGTTGTTCAAATCTACGGGGATATTCTCACTCGAATCCTTCTAAAAGAAAGCTATGAATAGCCTGTTTGAATCCTCGTGTGTTCACCCCGATCACATCACTTCCAAGCCACATTTCCCCAAAGAAGATTTCTAATTCAGTGGATAAGGCGGGGTCACCGCAACACTTCACTCTCGAAAGGGATTGGCATTACCCCCAGAACTTCATAGATTCTAATTATCCGAATGGGAGCAACTAATGAATCATCATCGTGCGCCCGATTTCACTCATGCTTCGTTCAACCCCTTGCCCTTCGGGGGATTGGGGCGGGCTTCACACCGGTACCCCGCTACCTAACTTACTCCTTACAGGGTAAATAGGTAAACCCTCCAATACCTCTGATTCAAACAGGCTTGTTTGAACTGAGAGCACACATTCTAATATCAGGCAGGCTTATTCAAACATGGTGAGAATGAGCATACCATATGGAGTGGAGGCGGGGTTCACATCGCAACCATATCACGGGGGAAAAAGAAGAGATCCCGGGGATATCCTTGTGCAACCATCTCACTTTGTTCGCACCTTGTTATGTATGGGTTGACCTTAGGAAACCACGTATGGGTTGAAGAATGAAACTAGGCCCCCGATACTCTCTTATTTCAACTAATAGGCCCGGTTCAAACTAAACCTAAAAGCACATCGAATAAGTAAGTAAGGATGAAATTGTGAAACTAGTAGTTTCCCTTAGCAAATGAAGGCAACGACGGAGGAGTTGAAAAGAAACCATCCAGGGATATAATTCCAGTGGTGGCACCGGGTTCATCACAACACTTCACTTCCTAGGAATCTCCACGAGATTCTATCTACCGGGAGCAACATATACAATATGGTTTCCATTGGTGGTTACATCGGGTGTATTGAAATTACCCTCACCTCATCATGATCAGGGTTAGAAACAAGCAATCTGGTTCGGGACCATATTCTATTTCCTCGTTCAGTGGTGTGTGCTTCGCCCTCTTTTGGTTCACCAAGTTCACCCGAATGAATTCATATCATATATTAGTGGGTGGGGTTGAGCGAAGTGATACCATGTAGGAATTCGAACGGAATCTCTCTGCTTTCGAATTCAAACTACGTGAAAATGAGCATACTATTTCCCAGTTCCGCACTCTTGATCATTAGTACAGGGGCTATTTTCCGGCCAGCTATTGGATCCCACCGGCATCGCATATGATGGTCTCGATGTCGAACGCCATGCATCTAAGCGATCGTATACATACAATATGATCGAAACAACAAAAAAAAAGGTCCCGGAGGGGCTTGCGCTTCTGAGGGCAAGGAATGAAATGAAGTGAGTTGGGGGGGATCCATCCCCGTGTCCAGAACCTGGTGATATCAGGGAGATCGTACTGTGCTATTATTCTAGGTTCATCTAGATTAAGGTAGCTAGCATATTGGTGGTGCAGGGCCAGCCAAGCCGCCCCATCATCACTATGGATAGGCTCTATACTATCTATCGGGCAAGGCCGACCTAAAAGCTGTTGACTGGAATAGTTGAATGCAGCCGTCAATATTCCGACCCAAGCCCGTGTATAGAAGGGGCAATAGGGCATTTCACGGGGTTTGGTTAGAAGAGAAACAATCTCAACAAACTGACAAGAACATCAATCAGTATGCTGGTTCAACCGCATCAATCATGCATGAAGTCCATGAACAACGGCGCTAACAACTAACTTCGATGAAAGAAAGAACAACCGGTGTTTGAAACCCCATATGCGATTATGTACTCCAGGTCAATAATGAATGACACTGTCCGTCCAATGTTTTGAGATGACTGTATTCTTTTCCGGAAGAATTGTCATTGTATTATTTCCGCTTGTTACGTAAGTTTCCAATCACTCAATTGTTTTGGATGGACGTAGCGCTACAGTGCCTGGTGAGCAATTGTTCTTGGACGTAGCGCGACCTACCCCCTCCTCCACGGAGATGATCCATGCCAGTCATAGCGGCGATACCCCGAACAATGGGGCGTCTGCCTAACCACCGGCCTTGTCCTGCCAAGCTTCTCTTCCGTGCACCGTGGTTGGGATTGGGAACTATACCAGGCTCGGAATAAAGAAGAATGCTCCATTTCTTGAACCCAATGAATACTGAAGCTGGTAAAACAGTGGCTACTGAAGCATAAACTGCTTGTTGTTCTTTCTCTGCGAGTATAGCATGATGAGCCCAAGTATTTAGATTCTCTTCGAACTTAAGACACGAATGAATGGATTGTAGTAATTCAGGATCTATACTACATCGATCAGGTTAGACCATTTGGAAGGTGAGATTGCTTGGTTCGATTGCTTGGTTCAGTCAGTAGAATCAGTCTGTGTAGGCAGGTAAGGTTGTTGCTTGGCAGGATAGTTATCCAGAGAGAGTATGTGAAGGAATAGGATGTTGACGAGGAACACTTTTCCCCTAAACGAGAGCGGAAGGGGAGCGCATAATAGACCCGAAAAAGGGGGGGGCATTTACGCACAAGAGGCACCGGAAAAGGCATTCGGAATCGGAGGGGGAGCAAGAGGCATAAATGAAGGGGAAACTCACAAGAGGAAACTACCTTGGTAGTAAGCTGGAGATAGGCTGGAGTACTTTGGAGTAGAGTGCTAACATGCATGAATCTATCTGTTTCCGTAAAATCTATCTCCCGCCCGTGAAAGAGATCGACTCTCTCTATCTTCTGCTATTTTTAGCCCCCGGAGATCTCTTATAGAAGTGAACATGAATCGATGCAACCGAGTCTATTATTTGAAACCTATCTTAGAAGTAAAGGCGGACGATGGCGGCCCCCGGGGATTGGGGTGGGTGGGTAAATAGTGGGAAGGTGAGCGAGAAATCCCTCGACAACCGCTTCAATTACCTGGATTCTAGAGTGTCTCAATGCCGTTTCTCTCTCTATCTCAAGAGGGATTGTGTGAAAAAAACTCCATCATGCCCGTTGTTACATAACATAATATATATATCTCCCGCCATAGATCTTTAATGAAGTGCACAAAACCAGCCAGAAGGATGGAAAGCTGTCGCTCACTCTCCTTCTCTCCCTCCCTATAGGTGGAGAGTCACCTTATTTATGCGGGAATTAGTTGAATTGAGGGGAATGGCATGGCACCGGCATATATTTCTATATCTTGATTTGTATATGATATTATGCACTTCACGGGTCCTCTTGACGATGGAGTGAAGTCAGAGGGGCCGGTATGGCTGGAACTCTAGCGTGTCCTTCCTCGTCGATCAAACTCTTAGACGATATCTGGTGAGTAACCAGGTTGGGGGAATCTACAATCTAAGGTCACTGGGAGCCTTATGATTTTGGAAAACGATGGCGGCCCTCTTCGCGTTCCTCTCCTTATCAGTCGAGCCCCCTAAAGGGTCCTCTCTTTTGGGGCAGGGGGTGCTTATTTGGTGAGGGGCCCCAAAAGAGAGTTGTTCGTCTCCTCACACGTTACCTCACCCTCACCATATGAATAGTGAGTGACCCCTCACCATCGGAATAGTGAGTGGCTCCGCCCCTAAAGAATATAGGGCCCTTGGAAGACCTTGTGGCTTACCTAGGCCCCTTAGGGTTGAGCTGGAAGTCGGGAAGGGGGTATGACTAAAGGCCTATGCTATAGTGACCTAAGGATAGCGCTGATGCTTCGTTCGCACCCACCTAAATACAGATCGCACTCTTACGCGTCTTTAGATAGGTGAGATAGGTGGGGATCAATTTGTTGGAATTTGATGTGTGATTTCGGTTCCGCCAAGAAGGCAGGGACGGAGTCACTCACTATTCATATGGTGAGGGATTTTTGGTGTGATAGAAAAGGTAGTTGTGGGTAAGGTCGTTTGGAAGGTGTTGTTATGTGGTATTTTTATATAGGTTTCGGGCTCATCATTGCATTCAACTAACAGGCGTATGTTTAAGGTATGTATAAGGCCTTATCGTGCGTTTTGATTACCAGAGATTTTTGGGCAACGGACTAAAAGCACAATAGGGAATAGAGCCCCCTTCCCACCCCCCTCGGATTGATCAAAAGGATCCGGTATGTGGTGGTAGGAATAGCCCAACCAAGTTTGGCTTAACTCGCCATTCTAACCAAGAATAGCATAACTAACCAGGCTCTGGAAGCACAAGTTCACTACCCACCCATACCGGGCTCGAAGGGAAATAGTTCACTACCCACCCCCAAATCCCTCCTTCCTACTGCCCTGCGTCCCTCTGTACCCGGTGATCCATAATCCCACCTTCCCCCATTGAATATCAACTGGACTATTTCTACGCCTTTGTAAGGGCTCTCTCTCTGCCCATCGATCTAGCCTCCGGGAGCTACTACCTTCACTGGACCTAGGGCTACCAGCCTTCGGCCTTCCTAATCGGTGGAAATTTTGGTTGTACCCCATCATCTCCTGTCCACATCCCTCCCAAGGTTATCGTGTTGATCCTTTGGTCTCCTGATTCCTCCAGACATCGGGGCTCTAAACTAACTAGGTTCACATTTCTCTATCTTGCCTTAGTCTCCCATTTGGCTATAAGGTCAGGGCAATTCTCTGTTGCATGTCCAGTCACTCTGAAGTGGATGCATCACAACCTTCTAGGCTGAGGGAACTCTCAGGAAATATCCCCAACTTTGTTGCAATTGTAGCATCTAATGGGGCCTGAGTGAGTGCCATTCCTGCCTCCTCGATAACCTCCTCTGTAGCCTCCTCTATATCCACCTCACCCACCTCCTTAGTTGTTCCTGGGGTCACCTCCTCAACTCGAAAAGAACTTCTTTTGAATCATTTTTCCATTGTATGTAGGGCACAACAGTTTTCATTAGTATTAGTATTTTCTCTATAGAAGTCACAGACCATGGGGGTTGGCGCAGAAATGTATTTCCGCAACATCGAACAAAGTTGGGGAGGATGGCCACACATTCTACAAATTTCACAGTACTCTGCTTCCACATTGCTTGGGAATTGGGTGGGTGGTCGCAATATCGGGTTAGGGACTTATCTGGGTACGTATCACTATATGGGTGCGTATCACTAGTTATATACGAGTATCCGGGTGGGCTCCAAAGAATAGAGAAAGGGGAAAAGCAATCTACCTTCACACCTTCCACTGATGAGCAAGAACGGCAGAAAAGGCAGCAAGAGGCAGAGGCACAGAGGCAAAAGCAGCAGTTGTAAGAGACACTGGCGGCAGAGAATACATATGAACAGAATAGAACCTCCATGGTGATGGACTCACTGCAAGACACCACCCATTCAGCGATGAAGGAAAAAAGACTGGTTGTGGCTGAGCAGTATAAGGATATCTACACCGCAACCCAAAACTGGGTGAATCTAGTCAAACAAAGGGAACGACTGGTTGAAGAGCTACAAGAAAGAATAAACAAAATGCAAGTAGAGGCAGACCTGCTGATGGATCCTGACCTAAGAGAAGCCAAGAAAAAGGATGCAGGTTGATGAAGAGTTTTAGATAGGCTATTCCAAGCCTCCAAAGACGTACAAGGCCAACTTCGTCAGCTCAAGACAATAGCACTCAGCCGGTACAATGCTCTCCACAGACTTAATCAATTTTTCGACGCTGAATGGAACTAAGTGCAGGAAACATGGCCACAACAACCTGATCTAGATCAAGCCAATACCTTCCTAGTGGGTCTCAACATAGAGGAGAAATGGATCATTTCAATTAGGGCCTATACCTAACTGACCTAACTGGACCTTATCGCGCCTTTTCTTCTATAACATAGAGCCTATCCTTACTTCCTCCCCTTGCTCGGGTTATCCCCTCCCTATATATAGAATATAAGAAATTCCCTACGAGAGATATAGATATAGGGTCTACTACCACCCGGACCACTGTCACATAAGTGAATAGTTTTTTTTTGCCCAATATTTCAGAAAGTTCATCGCATCATTTTCATCTATGGAAGCGCCACTTCTTGCTATAACAAGAAGTGGTAAGAGTGTGGGGTAGGAATTAACCAAGTGCTTTGAAGAACTAAATCAGAATATTAGTAAAGCCCCGGTTCTGGCACTACCTAACTTGCATAAGTGTTTTGAAGTCAAAACTGATTCTAGTGGGTATGTTATGGGAGCAGTGTGAATGGAAGGGGGGAGAATGATCTAATATCATTCAAAGCTATTCCATGGAGCAGTACTGAACTACCCAAAAATTGACAAGGAACTCTATGTCTTGGTTCAATCAGTGAAGACGTAGGTGTCTATTTGGTAATGAGACCATCATCCATACTGATCACCAGCCTTTACAATACTTGCAGACTTAGAGCAAGCTTCATCGGGCAAGACAATTGAAATGGATGGGATTTCTAATTTCATTTAGTAATTACATATAAGAAGGGCACTGTTAACAAGTTGGCTGATTTGCGATCCAGGCCGCCACGCCAATAGCAAAGATTACAACTCTGTTATGCACGTTCACCCATGATGCATAAAAATATGAGTATGTAGAGCACCTCAAAGAAGTGTATCAGCAGCTGCAGGGTCAACGTGAACCAACAGACGTTGATTACTATCTCCAATGGATTACTCTATAATATGGGGGAGCTTCCAAATTAAGTAAGAGTCAAACTGGTAAGAGAGACTTACACCTTCAAGGTTTCTGGTCATTTTGATGTCTACAAGACTGTGGCTAACTTGTAGAGGTATGTTTATTGGCCCAAGATGCAGGAAGAAGTAGCTAGATTTCTCAGAGGTTGTATTTGATGTTGTACCAGCAAGCCTAGTAACAGGGAGCAAGGACTATATAGTCCACTTCCAATCCCTACAAGGTCATGGAAAAGCATATCCATGGACTTTGTTGGGGGATTGTCGAGGAGAATAGGTGGGCGTGACTACTTGTATGTGGTAGTAGACAGGTTCAGTAAGATATGTTTTGTTATGGCTTGTAAGAAGACCATCAAAGGACAAGAAGCTGCAAGCTTGTTCTTTAAAAGGGCTCGGGTAAGAAGACAGGGCCAACCTTTCTTATGCTTAGGCCCTTCTGACTGATGCTAAGGTCAAGTAACCCCCTCTGATGCTTAGGTCAGGTAACCTAAAGTTTGAGGGGAATAAATGAAAGAATGAACCGCATCTACAAGGTGTTAAAGTACTTTGGTGATGACTTCTTTTAGGCACCGGTCAACCCAGTAACTAGAGATAGCATAATGAGAAAACATAAGATCGCTAACTCAGGCTTAACTCACAAAGGGACCGTTAGCGAGTGAAATCGTTCGTTAGCTAAGTGCCATACTCAGGTCCTGCGATAGAATAAATCAAAGGATAACCTTCTCGCTACGGGAAAGGGATAACCTTGCCCCCCGGAGGGACAAGCGGCTTCGCACCTTACTTTATTTAATAGGCTTCTACTTTAAGTAAGAAAGAGCAAGATATGGATCAAAGATAGATAGATTATGGATTGTTTGTTGAACCGAAAAACTTAACTCCTTAGTCTATGACACTACAACAAAACTGCTTGCTCCATGCCGCGCTGGCTTTATGTTTGGCTGCTCCCCTCCCAATATTGGAATGAAATCATTGAAGCTTCTTCCACACCTACCTACCTATTAGCCATCTATCTTTAGGGAAGCATGAACCAAGGACGAGCACCTAAGGCCCCCCTCCGGTCCTAGCCGGGGCTATAAATAGCGAACGAAGGGGTTTGGGGTAGGCAACTACTTGGAAGCAAGCAGGGAGGATCTATTACCCAGCTTTATGGCAACTACTTCCGAGTAGGTTTCTTCTCACAGCCGGGGTCACCAAAGCCCAGTCATCCACCCATCCATATAGGGATTATAGCCATCCTACTGCACTGCCTTAGATCTCCCCAGTAATCAGCCAGCATAGAGGCATACATAATTCTTCTCCAGCTGTCTGTCCGTCTGTATCGGTGAAGATTTCTGGTTCAATGCTGTATCGGAAATCAAGTTCATCGTCATACTCTCTGTGGTCGAACCTCCATAGTTTGGTTGGTTCAGCATTATTCTCTGTGGTTTACCTAACCCCTCCTCTCAGGTGCCTACTGTATTGGATGGATTGGTTCCTCTCCTTATCAGTCGAGTCACTACGTACCTCGATTTCGGCAAAAATACGAGTGAGTGCCTCGTCCTCTCTCCGCCGCTCGGAGGTTCACAAGTCGAGCGAGTCAGCCGGCCGGTAAGGCGTAACGTATTTGATACAGAGAAAGAAGTGCATTCGCCCCCATAATAGAGTAGTGGGTGGGATAGTTGGACAAGGGGGCCATAATGAGCGGTTAAGGCAAAAGGATGGACATGGAGGGGATGGATTCATGAATGCTGACGCTATGAATTAATGCTTGCAAGTGAGATGGCTCACTTTCACACTCGGCTCTATTACGCACTCTCTGCTCGACTCCCTCCCTCCAGTTAGGCACTTGGATTGAGACAGGCCGGGCAAGATGATTTCGCCTCATTCACTCACCAGTGAGAGGGTTCTGCCTGCAAGGACAAAACCAAATCCCTTCCTCTTCAATTTACTTATTGGGTGGGGGGGCTTTTGGTCGAGCAACTGAGGAATTTATTGCTTGCTTGACGTTAGGAAAGCAAGGACCGGCAGGGGCTTGCTTGACGTTAGGAAAGCAAGGGACGGAGTCACTCACTATTCATATGGTGAGGGTTTTCTATAGAACAAACAGCATCTGTGATCAGGTTTTTGATATCAACCGGAACCACTTATTGGGCAACCCACCCCTCATCTTTAGGATTTGATTCTTGAGCCTCCAACTCACCTTGTCACTGAACCTTGAATTTCATATTCCACGGGAAGGGACTATTCTGAATAACCTTCTTATGGCTATCTATTATTTAGGTGGCCCCCTTCCTTTAGACGACATAGAATTACTGTTTCGACAAGCTTCAGGCCAGACAGACCAGGAGGACTGTCTTAAGCTTATCCCTCCCTCTACGCAATCTGCTTTGCTTCATTCTCTAGCCTTGATTACTTCCTTTCTTTTGGTTATTCGCTCAAGAAAGAAATTCATGCATCCCTGGTCACTCACTCACCCACTCA
>Ga0181469_100747_pt1 | contig 12397 bp, 12 predicted proteins | sample InSIn2SAF170_2_FD_119081 | JGI IMG/M metagenome (GOLD analysis project Ga0181469, IMG submission 119081) | Clean room microbial communities from NASA Spacecraft Assembly Facility at Jet Propulsion Laboratory, Pasadena, California, USA -... ... | reverse complement strand
TGATGGTATCTACAAGACCTGACATTTCACATGCAATTGGAATTGTCAGCAGGTTCATGGCACATCCAGGTAAAGAACATTGGCAAGCAGTGAAATGGTTGCTTCGATATCTAAGAGGCACAAGTGACCATTGCATCATCTTTAATGGTAGTGAAGGATCAGTCTGTGGATATGTAGATGTTGACTATGCAGGTGATTTGGACAAAAGAAGATCTACTACAGGTTATGTCTTTACTCTTGTAGGTGGAGCAATTAGTTGGATGTCAAAGCTTCAAGAAACAGTTGCATTGTCCACTACAGAAGCTGAATATATAGCTGCTTCAGATGCCAGTAAAGAAGCAATCTGGTTAAAGGGTCTGCTCGATGAGATTGGAAGGACGCAGGGGAAAGTAAATGTACTTTGTGACAGTCAAAGTGTTATTCACTTGGCTACAAATCCTGCTTATCATAGCAGAACCAAGCACATTGATGTAAGGTATTATTTTCTGAGACATGTGATCGATGGCGGAAAAGTAGTTCTTCAAAAGGTCCAAACACGAGATAATTGTGCAGACATATTCACAAAGCCAGTTACAGTAGAGAAGCTGCAGTGGTGTTTAGCTTCTCTTGGCTTGCAGAAAAGATGATGAATGGGCATGGGCAAGGGATTAGGAAAATTGTTGTCAAGGTGGAGTTTGTTAGTTTGACAACAAATTATGTAATTTTGGGTAAAATGTAACTAGTCAGTTCTATACCGAAATGTTAGTTATGTAACAGAGGTTGATGGTATAAAACTAGTGAATGCCTGAGAAATGTAATGTGTGGAGAATCATTGTTGAATTAATAGATTCCAATCCCTTGCCCAGTGGATGTTTCCTTGACACCCTGTCGAGGTTTTACCACATAAATCCTGTGTGTCTATTTGTGTATTTGGTTTCCAGTTAGTTAGGTTCTTTACTTGGTCAATGTATAATCGATTGTGTTTAGTTTCTTTTCTTCATTATTTCCCATATTGATACAACAGTTGTCATTTTTTATCCGCAGAAGTATTGTAGCTCAGAGGACCGACTGATGTATTACCATGTCGATTTTTGAGGTGCTTCCAAAATTAAAATGATGACATCATGGCTTGGCATTAATGGATTCTGATACTTAGCCTTTCTTCTCTCTCCTCGTCTCTCTTCAATAAAGTCGATTTACACCCCTTTTCAGAAATCAATCTATATTGGACTTGGATCTTCAACTTCCATAAAGAAATTGAACACCTGCAAATAGAAATTGAACCCAATGCAACCATCAATGATGTAGAAGAAATCAAAGCCTCAAACAAATTCCCCCAAAAACAATTAATTTTAATACCAAAAATATTTCTCCAATCTCCTTCTCTCTTTTTAATAACCACCCCTCTCAATAAATCTTCCCTTATATCTCCCTATACAAATAAGTATCTAAACTCCTAACTCCAAATAAAAAATTTCTAGATAGAAACTGTGGTTGATGCACGACCATAGAAATGTGTTGCCCAATGCATTTGACCGGTATTCTACTGAAAGCAAGTACATCACCCAGAGAAGAGGAAAGCTCGCATGATGTTTTGCGGGGTCGATCTGTCAAATTGTACAGTATTCAGCACAATTGTTCCTGTGATAAAAGAAAATTTCGGGATCATGTTCCCTCCATCGTATACCTCCTATCCTTTTTTCTGGTTGGAGCCGAATCGAAGCTTCTAAAACGTGTCACTTTGGGGGCTCTGGATTAAAACCCATCAAAAGTTGAACATGTTGTAGGCTTGTACTAGAGCTGATTTGCCATTGGCTCTGAATACCGGGATTTGCTTTAATGGAATCATGATCCCAGTGGTTGCAGCGCAAACCTAAGCCTGTTGTAACAACCCATCGCTTCTCAATGGGCTGGAGCACAATTGTAGTCATGGAATTTCATGGAAGTTTCAACATTACCAAGTAAGGTGAGCCCAGGTTCAATCTAGTAAGAAATAGTGATGGGTATGGTAAAATTTGTTGAAATGCTAATTCCAACTGCAGCAAAACCGCCAAACTTCCTCGCACCGCTTTTCAATGAACACTGGTAATTTTCAAAGGGCAGCAAGCATGTACACCGGCGGACACGTGTCTGAGCAGTCCTTGCCAAAACCACCATTCCCCGGCGTGTAAAGTTCAGTAGAAAGGTCCGTGCGGGATTGACCATCAGCCATCCAATTTTTGAGGGCAAGATCAACAGTTGATGTACAGGCCTGCACCATATTACATGACGTGAAGTGGAATTTTCATTGACTGCCAGTTTTATCAATGAAACAATTAATGAAATTAATATAAACGTACTATGGTCGTAAAATGTAGGTAAAGCATTTATTTTTGTTATTAATTCACGGATGTAAGTTTTTTTTTTTATGGCACAAAACATGTAATGTCATATGTTTTTTTTATTGTTCAAGTTATGTAATGTGATACGCAGGCCAAAAAGAAAGAGGGCAATATGCAGCAGCAGCGTAAGAATTTATTTTTTTACAGCAGTGTAAATTTACGCATCAGCATGAATGTTTTTATGTTTTGTTTGGTAATGAAATGATATACATGAGGCGCAGCAACATATGTAAGGAATTTTTTTTACACAGTAGAGTGAAAATTTGTAAACTGAGACACAGTGATTTTTCAAACAGAGATAGAGTAATTTTTTAGGAGAGACAGTGAAGTCTTTTTTGGGAACTGCATCTGAAGCAGTCTTGGTGAAATCCCTCTGTTGGAGGAAAAAATTTGTAACAGCAGATTTATTAATGAATAGAAATATTTTGTGTGTGTAAAACTCTGTGCTCTGGAAACAAATTTTTGTTCCTCTGTGTCAAAATAGAGCATTACTCTCTGTTCAGTTATTTTGTTTGGAAATTATCATAAATTCCCAACATGGTATCGGAGCTTGTCCAGGCTCTTTGAAGGTGTAAAAGAAGCTAAAGGAAGGATTCTTTGTTGCAGCAGCTTCTCCAGTAGAGTAAAGACTCAGTCAAAAAAATCCAAGGTATTTCTCAAGTTATTTTTTGTGTTACTGATGAGAACAGTAAGTTATTTTAAATACACAGTCAAGTATTTTGAAGCATAGTTAAGAGTGCAAGAATGGCTGGAGCCAGCACTAGCATGGGTATCTGTAATACTCAGCTCCCACAATTTAATGGAAAAAACTATGACTATTGGGCAATAACTATGAGAGCTTTGCTTGCTTCCCAAGACTTATGGGAATTTGTTGAGGATGGTTTTGAAGAACCAGCAGATGAAAATGAGTTTAATAATTTGACTCAAGCAGAGAAAGATCTGTTGAAGAGCAATAAGAAGAAGGATTCTAAATCCCTCTACTTTTTGTATCAAGCAGTGCATGAGAATGTGTTTCCAAGGATAGCAGTAGCTAAGAGATCCAAAGAAGCATGGGAAACTCTCAAGATAGCCTATCAAGGCATGGAGAAAGTGAAGACAGCAAAACTACAGTTGCTGAGGAGAGATTTTGAGACTCTTTGCATGAAGGAGTCAGATAATATTGACTCATTCTTCACACATGTGATTGGTCTGGTCACACAGATAAGGTCTCATGGAGATATTCTTAAAGAGAGGAGGATTGTGGAGAAACTATTGAAGATCCTACCCTCAAGGTTTGATGTGATTGTCACTACCATAGAAGAGACAAAGGATCTCACAAACTTCTTAGTTGATGAACTACATGCATCACTGATAACACATGAGCAAAGATTGAGTAGAAATGAAAACTCATCTCTAAAACATGCCTTTAAGACCCAGATGTTCTTTGGAAGAGGAAAAGGTCAAGGCAGAGGAAACAAGAGAGGAAGAGGCAGAAGCCAAAACAGAGGTGGAAGAAATAGTCCAACAAATGCTCAAGAAAGAGGCACCGATCCAAATCAGAACCAAGGCCAAGGCAGCAACCAACAAAGTGGACAACATCATGCTCAAGGACAAAGGTATGATAAATCCAATGTCCAATGTCACTATTGTAAAAAATATGGGCATTATGCAAATGAATGTAGGAAGAAGCAGCATGATATGAGTAATAGCACTAGTGCAAATTTCACTAGAGAAAATATCAGCCAAAATAATTTGTTTTTAGCCTGTAATATGGCTGAAAAAAGAGTGAAGATGTATGGTTTCTAGACTCCGGTTGCAGTAACCATATGACAGGAAACATAGCCCTGTTTTCTATGTTAGATCAGAGTGTGAAGTCACAAGTCACATTATGCACTGATAATAAAGTTTCCATTATGGGAAAAGGAGAAGTAAATGTCTTAACAAAGAAAGGTAAAAAGAAAGCCATAGCAGATGTTTATTATGCTCTTGGAATGAAATGTAATCTCTTAAGTATTGGACATCTTGTTCAAAAGGGGTACAATGTTTTCTTTGTGAATGATGTATGCAGCATCACGGATAAAACACCCAACAAACAATGTATTGTTGAAGTGTAGATGACATGGAACAGGATGTTCCCTCTCAGAATGAAAGTAGATTTAAAAAATGGAGAAGAAATAGCCGCTGTGACACAAGAGGCTTTCCAAAGTGAACCAAAAGATGAAATTTGGTTGTGGCACTTGAAATTTGGACATCTCAACTTTGGAGAACTTAACTTGTTGAATAGAAAAGGAATAGTAAGAAGATTACCATTGATAGAGAAACCAGACAGCCTTTGTGAAAGTTGTATCTTGGGGAAACAACACAGAAAAATTTTCCATCTGGGAAAAGCATAAGGGCAAAAGCACCCTTAGAGATTGTCCACTTAGATTTATGTGGACCGATGCAAACTCCATCACTTACAGGCAGCCACTATATACTAACATTTATTGATGATTTTACTAGAAAAACTTGGATTTATTTCCAGAAGAACAAAAGTGAAGTGTTTGAAAAATTTTGCAATTTCAAGGCACTTGTAGAAAACCAAAGCGGGTTGCATATCAAATTTCTAAGAACTGATAGAGGAGGTGAGTATATCTCCAAATAATTTCTATGTTTTTGTAGAGAAAATGGAATTCATAAGTAGTTTACCACTAGGTACACTCTGCAGCAAAATGGAGTTGCCGAAAGGAAGAATAGGACAATCATGGATATGGTGAGGAGTATGTTAAAGGCAAAGAATTTGCCAAATGAATATTGGATTGAAGTTGTACACTGTGCAGCGTACATTTTGAATAGATGCCCTACAAAAGCAGTCATGAAAAGAGTGCCCGAAGAAGCATGGAGTGGGACAAAGCAAGGAGTCACCCACATGAAAGTTTTTGGATGTGTGGCTTATGCACACATTCCAGATCAACTAAGGAAGAAGTTGGATAGCAAAGGGGAGAAATGTATTTTCATTGGATACAGTGAGGAATCCAAAGCTTATAAGTTGTATAACCCATCCACCAAGAAGCTTATTGTGAGTAGAGATGTTCAGTTCATTGAGGAGGAAGCTTGGGATGGAAACATGGAGAAAACAGTGAATGTTAAAACTCTGTCACATGACGAAGATGATGAGGAGATGGCTGAAATACATCCCTAAACAGCAGCACCAACACAGGGGCAACAAGAGACACCCTTGAGGAGAAATGAAAGTGATTTCTCCAATCACACCACAATGAGGAAATTCAAATGCTTCTTCAAGCACTTGTACACCAAATGAAAGAGGTAAGAAGTTCAGAAATTTAAGTGACGTTTATGAACAAGAGGCAGCAAATGAAGGTATGAACTCTTTGTTTGCTTTATATTGTCATGTTGATGACCCTGTTCATTTCGAAGAAGCAATTAAGGATAGGAAATGGATAGAATCTATGGATGAGGAGATCAAAGCCATAGAAAGAAACAAGACATGGGATTTAGTTGAACTACCGAAAGGAAAGGAAGTCATTGGAGTTAAATGGGTCTACAAGACCAAGAGTAATGCTGAAAGCAAAATAGAAAGACACAAGACAAGACTTGTTGTCAGAGGATATAAGCAGCAGTATGGGAGAGACTATGAGGAAACTTTTGCACCGGTTGCTAGAATGGAAACAGTGAGAGCAGTGTTGTCCATAGCAACACAAAACAAGTTGAAAGTTTACCAAATGAACGTGAAGTCAACGTTCCTAAATGGAGTGTTAATGGAAGAGGTTTACATTGAACAACCTCTAGGCTATGAAAAGAAAAGCCAAGAGCATAAAGTGTGTAGATTGAAGAAAGCTCTTTATGGGCTGAAGCAAGCACTAAGAGCGTGGTACAGTAGGATAGATTCCTATCTACTAGAAAATGGATTTGAAAAGTGTGAGGGAGAACCCACCCTCTACATCAAATAAAAGAATGGTAAATTACTAATTGTTGTGTTATATGTTGATGATGTTATTTTCATAGGTAATGATGATTACCTTATTGAAAATTTCAAAACAGTCATGAAAGAAGAATTTGAAATCACTGACATGGGTTTGCTGAGATACTTCTTAGGAATATAAGTAGAACAAAATGGAAATGGGATTTTTATCTCACAAGCGAAATATGTTAATGAAGCGTTGGAAAGATTTAATATGCAGGAGTGCAAACCAGAAATCACTCTCACAATGATGGGATTAAAACTCAACAAAGAGGACAACAGCAAGGAATTTGATTCTAGTTTGTACAAAAGCATAGTTGGCAGCCTCATGTATTTGACTGCAACTAGGCCGGATATAATGTATGTTGTTAGTTTAATTTCCAAATTCATAGAGAGGCCAAAAGAAGCACATTGGCAGGCAACAAAAAGGATTTTGAGGTATGTTAAAAGTACTAAAAGGTTTAGCATTTTATATACTACTTCAGAATGTTCAGATTTAATTGGATACACTGATAGTGATTGGGCTAGAAGTGTAGATGATCGGAAAAACACATCCGGTTATGTTTTTTACATGGGTTCAGGAGCCATTTCATGGGCTTCTAAAAAACAGCGTATTGTAGCATTGTCTACAGCAGAAGTAGAATATGTGGCAGCTACAGCAGCAGCATGTCAAGCAATTTGGATGAGAAGGATGTTAAGGAGTTTATGCGAAGAGCAAACAAAAATAACTGTGATTTTTTGTGACAATAGTTCAGCTATTGCATTATCCAAGAATGTTGTGTTTCATAAGAGAACGAAACACATTGACACAAAGTTTCATTACATCAGGGAATTGGTAAACAATGGAGAAATTGTTTTAGTACACTGCAGAACTCAGGAGCATGTTGCAGACATTCTGAAAAAGTTTTGAGTTTTTGAGGAAATGTCTAGGTATGATTGATGACCCCGCAGTTGAAATTAAAGGGGAGTGTTGAAATGCTAATTCCAACTGCAGCAAAACCGTCGGACTTCCCCGCACCGCTTTTCAACAAATGCTGGTAATTTTCAAAGGGCAGCATGCATGTACACCGGCGGACACGTCTCTGAGCAGTCCTTGCCCAAACCACCATTCCCCGGCGCGTAAAGTTCAGCAAAAAAGTCCGTGCAGGATTGACCGTCAGCCGTCCAATTTTTGAGGGCAAGATCAACGGTTGATGTACAGGCTTGCACCATATTACGTGACGTGAAGTGGAATTTTCATTAACGGCCAGTTTTGTCAGTGAAACAATTAATGAAATTAATATAAACGTACTATGGTCGTAAAATGTAGGTAAAGCATTTATTTTTGTTATTAATTCACAGATGTAAGTTTTTTTTTACGGCACAAAACATGTAATGTCATATGTTTTTTTGTTGTTCAAGTTATGTCCAAAAAGAAAGAAGGCAATACCCAGCAGCAGCGTAAAAAAAAAAAAATTAGAACAGTGTAAATTTACACAGCAGCGTGAATGTTTTAATGTTTTGTTTGGTAATGAAATGATATACGTGAGACGCAGCGGCCCGAGCATATGTGTAGCGTGAATGTTTTAATGTTTTGTTTGGTAATGAAATGATATACGTGAGACGCAGCAGCCCGAGCATATGTAGGGAATTTTTTACACAGGAGAGTGAAAATTTGTAAACTGAGACAAAGTAATTTTTCAAGCAGAGACAGAGTAATTTTTCAGGAGAGACAGTGAAGTTTTTTTTGGGAATTGCATCTGAAACAGTGTTGGTGAAATCCCTCTGTTGGAGGAAGAATTTTGTAACAACAATTTTATTAATGAATATAAATCTTATATGTGTAAAACTCTGTGCTCTGGAAACAAATTTTTGTTCCTTTGTGTCAAAACAGAACATTACTCTCTGTTTAATTATTTTGTTTGGTATTATCAGAAATTCCCAACAAAATTTAACCCAAATGTTTCTATCAATGTTTAGTTATTTTGTTTGGTATTATCAGAAATTGCCACCAAAATTTACCCCAAATGTTTCTATCAAAGTATAGTGAAATGGAGTAGCACAGGCAGGTGTTTGGACTGCATAAGGGACACTCGTTTCGATGAAGGGAAGAAGCTCAGGTTTAATGAATTTCAATGCGATAATCTATGCCGTGCATTTCTATACAAGCTCTCCAAGTTCTGTAGTGCAACAAAGCGCTGCGAGAGTGCTAATGTCAAACGAGTTTCTCGGTGTGGGCATGAATCAGGCCTTCTGATCGATGGGGAGGACTGTTCCGATGGTTCCTTGCCCCAGTCGTTGTAATGCTCGACCTAGTTCCTGCGTTAGAACCACAATCTCTCTCTGGAAAACCTGTGCCTTTGATTTGTACACTAAGGGTTGACCCTCGATTTGATTTGGTCAACCACTAGCACAAACCCATATTTCTTATTTACTCGTAGACCCTCAGTCCATGGCCCAATCTGTTTCCTTTGTCGCTCAACTCTCAAGATTCTTTTCAGCAGCTGCAAATATTACAGTTTAACCATGCAGTTTAATGTCGATTCACAGGAACCATCGAAATTATTTTTGTGACTGTGGAATCATGGCCTGATCCAGCGTCCTATGTCTACTGGACCGATGAAGCCAACAAAATAATCACTCAGCAAATATTAAGTGGCAGATTTTACAGTGTTCCCTTCATGTTGAAATGTGACAAGAAGACAAAATCTTAGTAATTACTACCAATTAATTTTGTAACCAGATTGTTAACTAATAGCAGAGGAAAGACTCCTATAAACTGGTGAATGTCTGAGATTATGTAATCATGGAGAATTATTATTTTTAATTAAATAAAGATCCAATTTCTTGCGCAGTGAATGTTTCCTCCACACACTGTTAAATGTTTCCTACACACTGTTAAATTTTTACGAGATAAAATCTTGTGTTTACCTTTCTTTTAGTTTTCAATCAGTTATTTAGTTTCATTTCTTTCTTATTTAATTAACCCTCAAACCAACATTCAGTGCTTCCCAATGTAATCTCCAACCTCTTTGAAACTTCAAAACCCAGTGAAACATCCTTGACTAATTATGTAGCCTTTACAAAACACCCGTCCACTGTAACGGTGCAATGATGCGCTCCTGAGCAAACGTTTCACAGCGTTAGACCATCTACCAACAATCAAAGCCTGGCGAACTCCTATACGACCCTCGTATGGGATTCCAATGAGTGTCCTGCACTCACATGATGTAATCGCTCGACCTCGCCCAATCCGCTGCTGATGCAATGGTCCCTGACCCTTGCTACGGTTGGTTTGGTGGGCTCCGATACAAAATTAGTGAACGATTGGCATGTGCGCAACTTCCAAATAATACACTATGGAGTGTGATCAACCTCCACAGAATAAGATGGGTTCTCTTCACCAATCTGTGACCTGATGCGACGACCCTTTGATTCTCTACCCCGAACTGTCAGATCGGTACCCTCAAGTTCGGCTGGCTAAGGCATGCCCACCTTGTGCACAGGAAAATGACTTATCGACCTTCAAGATCCGGTATTCGAATGGTATTCGGTCTGGTGCACATGGATCTTCGATGGCCCAAGGCTCTATGATGTGTGGGGCTTACAACCTTTGATGGCTATACTGAGTAAAGACGAGGGGATACAATATCGGTGAGTTAATGGATTAACCCACAGATCATCCTTATATTATGGCGTATAGCCTACAACGAGCTTTCGAGATCTGATGAGCTCCAGCAAAATTTGAAATTGGTGACCCAACCCTTGAGATCTACATTTGAAATTCAATGTGCCACAACCCATGACATCTCGACGCGCCCACAACATTCGGCCCACAGTTCTATATTCGACGACGTTGGTTTGGCCTCCCACGCTCTGAAACCTGAGCAATGGCCTCGTGGCTCTTTCCCCTTATAACCTTTGATGCAACGATCGAATACCATAGAAGCCAATGCCTTGAAACCTCAAAAGATGACCAAGCAAAAACCCCAAAAATTAATAACACCAAAACTTTACTCTTTTTTTTCCTGGAAGCGAAACCCTCTGCCTCAACATAGATCTACGTCCGTTCCGGCTGTAGGAAAAAATCCAAAATCCCACTGAAGTTCCCTGCATTAAACGTTTAAATTGGCAGGACGCACAACTCTTCCAAATCCTACTGAAGTTTTTTGTATTATTGTATTAAACTTTTAAATTGGCAGGATGTACAATTCTGATATCACTGTAATATTTGGAATAGCTTAACTAATCAACTGATCTAGGTGTTTTAATTAAAAATAATTACAATCAAAACACTGAACACAATGGGATCTGGAAATGCAACCTTTATTTATATTAATCACAGAAAAAAATGGTACATGCCCATAGAATAAATTTCAAGCCCATGCAAGGGAATTTATCAAAAGAAAAGACAAATGCCAGAAAAGAAGACAAATGCATTGAAGCACACTCGTGGACCCTAGAAAATAACACCCACAGGGTTTCGTCCCTGGGATGGACGCAACCTTTATTTATATTAATAACTGAAAGAAATGGTACATGCCCATAGAATAAATTTCAAGAGAAGACAAATGCACGCAACCTTTATTTATATTAATAACTGAAGGAAATGGTACATGCCCATAGAATAAATTTCAAGAGAAGACAAACGCATTGAAGCACAGTCGTGGACCCTGGATGGATCCACCAGAGAAAATAACACACCCACAGGGTGGTTTCGTCCCTCGGATGGACCCTGGATGGATCTACCCACACCACCAGAGAAAATAACACCCACAGGGCTTCTGTCCCTCGGATGGACCCTGGACAGATTTCGTCCCTGACCCTAAATGGATACACTAAGAAAATAACACCCACAAAGTTTTGTCTTTGGGATGGACCCTGGATGGATCCACCAAAAAAAATAACACCCACGGGGTTTGAGAAAATAACACCAACTGGTTTAGTCCAACACCCACGGGTTTTGTCCTGGAAGTAGCCACACCAAGTTTTCTTGGGCTGATACATGAAAAAATATCATGGACAGATTCCATCTATTTTAATCGGATCAAAAAAGAAATATTACCTAAAATTATTAAATAAGAAATATTACATAAAGTTATTAAACGCAGTGTTGGTTCTGTAAATCTGAAATTATTCCCGTGTGCATATGAAATATGATTTTAGCTCTAATATGTGACTGGCCCAACTAGATAACGGTGCAACCAGCGTTTTCATATTTTATTTCAAGTAAAGCTCATATAATACTTTGCTATTTGGTCTCTTTGGTGTCCCCCCTTTTATAGTTGTATTTGACTACCTATACTGAATGGTTCGTTGGTTTCGACTTCGTTGATCAGAATTTTGCCTTTGAAACAGGGCATCACTTTGTTCAGAACTTACCTTTTACTGAGTGAAAATACTCGGTTGATTTATTGAGTTACGGAGGTGAGATTTCAGAAGTACATCTTGTTCTTGATAAAGAGCTCAAAAGGCTATGATTGTGTGCTTTGCATGCTTCTTGAATCTGCTGTAATGGGATTTAAGGAGCTCGACAAGTCAATATTTCAAGGCAGATTACTGGATGTTCTGCCTTCCAAACAGCCACCGCCTACTTCTGAAAAGCTACCAACTAAAGGCACTGCGGCAGCAGAAATTAACACATTTAAACAAAAAATGGAAGATCAGAAAAACGCATCGGAAACTAATAGTGATACAAGAGCACGGAATTTTCTGTTCGTGCGCCTTGACACGATAGCAGAGGATGTTGCAAAAATTCTGCTTCTTGAAGGTAGAAAAATGAAGAGAAGCAATCATGTATTGCCCATAAAGAAATTGCCCATCAGTACGTCAGAAGCAGATCTGGTGCAGATGTTAGGCAGTTTAGAAAGAGGCATCCTTCGTTTAACACAATCAATGGTATTGGCTGTTTATCTTGAAGCGGCTGAAGCCCGGGTAGCATGTAATGCTCTGGCATACAAACGTTACAAACACGTGCCTTTATATTTAAAATTGGCTTCAGAGAGTATCATGGCCTCCTGAGATTTTTACTTCAGAGAAAGGGCTGTTGGTGGTTCCAAGTCACGGCGGGAACTCGGTTTGAGGCAAAATTCTGATCAACGAAGTCGAAGCCCTGTTT
>Ga0181469_100746_pt1 | contig 12399 bp, 18 predicted proteins | sample InSIn2SAF170_2_FD_119081 | JGI IMG/M metagenome (GOLD analysis project Ga0181469, IMG submission 119081) | Clean room microbial communities from NASA Spacecraft Assembly Facility at Jet Propulsion Laboratory, Pasadena, California, USA -... ... | reverse complement strand
GGTGACCCACCAATAATGAGAATGGGTACCAAGTGACTTAGTACATTCTAACCAATGTGAATAGATGTGCTGATGTCGAACACTTGTATAAGAAATCGATTAGGAGTCACTGATGACAACCCACTGTCGAGTGCGAGGGAACCCTCCACTGATGACTGCGAGCCCCAAGGTACAGTAGGTAAGACCAGACCTTTCAGTTCCAAATTGATACAGAGACCGAGTTTCAGTTCGATCCGTTCGACGCAGTTGCATTTGTCCGAGTCACAGTAAAGGCACCAGTAGTTGCGTTTTATCGAGTCTCACCAGCCGCCATCCCATCCCATAGCACCAGAGACCGGAGCAACGGGAAAGGCAGGAACATAGAAAGGTCCAGGCACAGTGCTAATCTAATATCTTACAATTCGAGATCTATTTCTCTATTAGGTAAATAAGTTGTGGCAGATCTAGTTCCAAATCAAGTTGATGGTGCTAGTTAGACAGTTTACCACCCAGCATATAAATGAACTAACATCTTGCTGCTGCCGGCATCATATGGAAATGCTCTTCTTAAGAATTGTTCAAGACTGCGGGATGGCACAGAAAAAGAGCGAAACGGAACGCATACTAATGTAGGAACACCGCCTTTAGGTAATAATAAGTTGATTAGGAACAGATCCAAATGCCAGAACTGCACTTCTAGGAGCATCATAGGATGTATGAACATCTTAATAAGTAGGAAAATGACCGACCGCTTGCTACTAAATGCTCTGATCTTTATTCCTCTGCTCATCAATTCATATGTAACAGTGCTTCAGAATACATCAGAGATTTCAAGAGATTGAGCTGCTACATGAGTCTAAATACTGTCTCCTAGCGCTATAAACTGGATACCCAGTTGTTTAGCCGAGGAGGAACGAAGCAAACCTTTAGTGCCATTTCGAGGAGCTGTAAGAATCTCGGGATTTCGCCTTTGACTCGGCCTAATAAGAGGAGTTGTTCGCCCCCAAGGGTGCGGGTAAGGTTGCATCCGAGCCACTTAAGCACCTCGAACCTCTCCGGCCCGATCTCTGCTACGGAATAGGGAGATGGTGCTCCTAACGCCTTAACATAGTCACGGAGCCGATTAAGCCGACTACTAACTGGGTTAGGTTCGGGTGACGGGGCATTCCCTAGAGAAATGGTCTGGTCTTCATCTTCCAGTGTAGTTGGTGCTTGAACTACAGAAGCTTCCAGGAATCCTGCGGAACGTGGGGGTTCTTCAATAGCCCTTTCTGGGGGGGTTTCTTTCCTTCTCAAAGCCCGGCTGATTCTCATTTTGGCTAAGTGGAACCCCACCTTTTTGCTTGTGGCATAACGCCGAGCTTCGTACTCCTCGGGTGACATCCCCCATATGCAGATATCTGCATCGGGATATACATCCGGGTCGGGAAACATGGAACAAACCTTTCCCCAGCCCTTTACTTTCATAAAGTGAAGTTTTCCCGCTACGACCAAAGACCTAAACTCCTTTAAGAGCAGTATCTGCAGTTTATTAGCCAGTTTACTAAGTGGAAGCGCCCGTTGAAAAACCCATTTCTCCGTAAGTAGCATCAGTCCCGCGGGGGGGGGAAGCTGTACAACGCGCCATCCTAGTCATAACTTCGCCCGGATCCAGGCCCACCGGGGGCAAAGTACGAAGGAGCAAAACCCGCAAAGTAATAAGGTTGAGTATGGAGCAGTTGAAGTCGATCCAATTAAGGAGCCCCCTTATTCAAGTTAGGTAGCCAGCCAGAAGCAGTTCGAGATGCAATCAATGAGTCGGAATTCAGATCCGATGCAACACGCAGATGAACCAATTCCTCCTGAGTCCGAAGCAGTGGAGATGGCACAGAGATAGCAACAGGAGATACATAGCCAGCATAAATCCCTTCCATTTCGACAGCTATCAGCTTTCTTTGTTGCAGATTCAATTGACCTTGCCCCTCCTATTTATTCTCTGGCGGCTTCGCACCTTGTTTAACCAGCAGCTAAGCAAGCAGCATCTAAGGCAGCAGGAGGAAAGGCAGGAGCAGTTTCAGATCCTCTAGTAGCAGATCCATCTAAAGCAGATTAAGTCCCAGATTCAGTTGATCCTTAACCAGTTATAAATCCATATCCTCCAGCAGCAGAGCGAGATCCATATGCGGTAGACCCATTTCGAGAGCCACCTGTTTCAGATCCATAGCCTCCTAAAGATCCAAATCCAGAGCCTTCTGATCGAGATCGATACCCAGCAGATGATCCTGTTCCAGATCCTAATCCTGTTCTAGTCCCATAGTCAGTCTTTCAATTTTCTAAGTAACAAATTTGATAGCTTGTCATAGAGTCACTATCATTTTTCTGGATAGGGTAGGTAAATGAATAGTAGAGGCAGGCAGCAGGTCGATGAAGCAGAGAAATGCGTCAATAACAAATTGGGAAAAGAACAACAACAGATCGCGCAACCCCAAACACAAGGAGTCAGTTATGCGTCGGTCAAAGAACAACAACAGGTCCGACACAATAGACAACTCCAGCCAGAGAGTACCGGGACCCCAGCTCCACACAGGAGACAGGCTGTTTTATAAACACAACGAATCCATCAGACAATGCTCAACTTCGAGCAGCTAGGTGGACAACGAGCACAACATAACGATGGCAGTACAATGCAATAATCCACTCCACACACACGAAAGAAGCAGACCTCCACACCAAACCAACCTTCAAAAATATTGAATCAACACCTTGGGAGGATGCACAGAAACTCTCCCATCTCTGGTCTAGGTACCCTCCCTTGGTCAGGATCACGCAGATAGATAGCTATCACTCCCTATAACATTCGCGAAGGGATAGCCTTGCCTTCACCTCTCCATACAGCACAGGTAAAGCAAACTTCAACCACTCAGAGATAGCTAGAATTTGATCCTGTTGATCCTGTTGTTGATCCAGATCTAGATGCAAAGGCATAGGCAAGGACAGGTGCATCAGTTGATTCTGTTGATCCTGTTGGTTCAGTAGATTCTTCTTTAGATTCTATCGTTGATGAAGCAGATGATCCAGGTGGTGAAGATCCAGAGCGTGATCCACCAGATCCTGGCTTTCGTGATCGTGATGCTGATGCTCGTAGTAGATATTTAGAGCCAGAACCACCACTAGCATAGGCAAGGGCAAGATATAGGTAGGTAGGAGCAGGATCGAAGGTGGAAGGAACAGAGGCAGTGAAAGCAGTCGATGATCCAGGACCAGCAACGGAGGTCAAAGCAAAAACAGTAGTTTATCCAGTACCAGTTCCAGTCCTATACTCAGTAGCGGTTCCAGGTCTAGCACATCGAGATCAAGACCCATAAGCAGGAGAAGCAAAGAAGATAGGAGCAGCAGTTCATTCTGTTGATCCTTCTATTGGTTCAGCATTTGGTTCCGCAGTACCAGGTCCAGATGAAGCAGCACGAGCAATTCCAGTCCCAACATCCCTTCTAGTTATAGGAGGACCAGGTGAAGCAGTCGATGATGCGCTTGACTCTGTGGATGGAGCAATACCAATAATAGCATTTGAACCAGCAGAGCTAGTCGTAGACCCGGTTTCAACACCACCCGCATCAGCCGTTTCTGAGTTTGATGCAGTAGATTAAGCCATTGATTCAGCCATTGACGCAGTAGCTTAGCTGTAGACCCATACCTATATCCACCAGTTTACTTAGTTGAGACCCAGTAGCAAATGCGGAATGTACAGTGTTACCCTCCATGTCGTATTCGCCTCAGAAGATGTAGTAAGTATTCACCGACTAAATGTAGTATTTGACGACCCTCTTCTTGTTTATTCGGCCTTCTTCTTGACGGGTACAACGATATCTGGCGATACTTGCTTGCTTACTTACATTATTCTTATTGCTCCGACTGAATATCCAAAATTGACCTTGATACGACATGATGAGATCCGTCCGATGGGCCTAGGGATGCGCTTGATGCTCGTGCTGTGAGTTATGTTCCCGATGATGTGTGTGTTTCCTTTTCTTCGCGCTGGAGTACTTCTACATGTGGGTGCTGCTCGCTCGGGAGCGATCCCCATAAACTTGACTGGATCAAAGGATGGGATGGATCGACTTTAGTAGTTCCCTTGGGGCCTCACCGAAAGAAGGAAGGCTCCCCACATGAACAGAGATCGGGGAAGATTGAAGTCTTAGATAGATGTTGGGGTGCGTCTGCCTATTCATGTTCGCCAAGCTGGTTTGCTTATGTGCCGGTAGCTACAGGGCTGGCTACGGGTCTGATCTTCCCGGTGGAGGAAGACGAGTCAATACTGGACTTGAAAGCTGAGTTAGCAAGTAAAAGCACAAGACAGATATCTAGGAAAGTCTTTGAGGGGAATAAATCAAATTGAGGGGAATAAATCATTGATAGCTCGAGTGCTTGCCTTATTCTTCCTTGAACTTACAAAATATGCTGAGTTTACCCAGCATCCTATCAGCACCAGTATCAGTAGAGTAAGAAGCTGATACGGGGTTTAGACAGTGGTTTCTTGAGGATGCGCAAGCAGGCTCGACCGTTTTGGTTACTTATTTGAGAGGGGCAATAAGTAAATTGAAGGCGGAGGTTTTTCTTCCTTGATGCTTATTGGGTGGGGGCGGTGGTCGAGCGTTCGTTGCCTCACCCTACTATTATAGCTACTATTTACCCACCCACCCCAATCCCCGGAGGTTTTGAGATGTAATGACATATATAATGATATTGATTTCTTTGGGGGGGTTTATATATTGCTCAAGGCTGCCTAGTTACCGAAAGAAAAGAGAGAAAGAATGGCAGCTATTCGTACATGCTTCACACATCTGTGATGTTTGAGCATCGTCGTTTTGAGCCACAATGAATGAGCTCAACCAACAGTGAATGAATATGTGATTTTCCCTTTGGTGTGAGCAGCCACTTCATACTTTTCATCACTTGAGTAAGTAATAGCGCATGTCTTTGATCTTCCTACAAAAAACAATTGGAGATGCCTTATTGGTTGGTTGTAAGTCGTGTGGATGGGTCGACGCAAGTCGATGTCAAAGTCCCCAGAGTATCAATGTTTGTTCGAAGCGTACATGAAGGAATGAAACGCCTTACCCGCTGTTGGCTGAGACACTTAGGTTTAGAACGGCTGGGTGAGTGGATGATGCTCTTTCCCCGGCCGCCTTATTACAGCTTATATGCCCTTCTTCATGATCAGGGGGAATAAATAGTAGAGAGATTACAACAAATTGATACGTCAATTTTGATATTCCCACCCAAGCTATTGCTTACATTCTTACATGGATCACGATGAGGGGTACTTTTCAGAATGTAAACAATACGAAAAGACCTAGAATAACAATGAGTAACCCCTGTATAGAATATGGGGAGAGTGTCCCTATATATATATCTGGTTGAACCAGACTGACGTTTCGTCCTACCGATTCTGTCGGTCGGCTGTTCATCTTGCTTGGCTTGGCGGCGGCCCCGAGTTATCCCTTTTTCACCGTTTCTACTCGCTCGGGAGGAGCCCCGTTGGATGGAAGTCTAGGTTCATGTTCATTATCGGCACAAAAGGATGCGCAAGCAGGCTCGACCAACGCCTTTTAGTTACTTATTTGAGAACCCAATAAGTCAATTGAAAAAGATAGAAAACTTTTTCTTCGAGAACGATATGGCGCTTAGGACGACTCGCCGAGCAACGTGATTGATTCGGGTGGTAGTAATCGAAGAACACCACTCCGCTCTGCTTAAGCGCTTCCGGGCGGAAAACCACCCAATCACGCAACAAAGCAGCATGGAAAAGCCAGAATGAGCCCACCTACAAGCGTCCCAGGACATACGAAACCACCGAATAGTAGTACACTATGGATGGATACTATCAACCAACAGCAGCTGTAAATAGCAGCTGTAAATAGCTAGCATCGGTCCCACCCACCCATCACGAAAAGCATCGATGTTACCAATATGGGATGGAGGGATGGATGGTGGCCTTCATCGTTTGCCACTGATTCATTCAGCGCAGGGGCGGGCGCAGCTCAATAAAGAAGTGGAATAGAGAAATGGTCGTCGTTTTGACTCTTGCCTTCTGGTGTCCTGCGGAGCTAAGGCACTGGCAAAGGTAATCAAGGCTGGTGCGTCTTCTACCGATAGGCTTGAACTAGTTCAATTACCAGTCTTAAGGTTATGAATTGATAACTGATAGCCCACCCACCACTAGCAAAGGCGGTTTATCACCCATCATCAGAAGCGAAGGCAAGGGCATCAGAGCCTAGTGAATGAAGAACCAGAACCAATTGACCAATAAAAAGCAGCAGATACGGAGGCATAGACAGCGAAGGTAGCAGGAAGAAAAGCAGAGGCATTTGACCGAGCCCAATAAGCATCATCCGCAGCGGGAGAGGAAGGAGATCCGCGTGCAGATGAAATGACAGAGCCTCTAGATTCATAACTAGATGTTTACCGAGTCTCACCGTCACCTTGCCCAGATCTATACCCATCTCTTCTAGTAGTAGAGCCGGTGGACCTTGTTTACTCATACGTGGAAGTAGTAGCAAAGGCAACTCTAAAAGTAGCAGGGGCAAAGATAGGATAAAAAAGGCGGGAAGGGTAGGAGAGACAGAAGCGTTTGAACCAGAGCTTACAGTAGCAAACCCAGTGGCGGAGGCCAAAGCATTGGAAACACAGGTAACAGAAGCAAGGATGACAGCACGATAAGATCCAATTCCAATTGATTAAGTTTCTGACTTTGAATCTATTGATCCCGTTGTTTATTCAGTGGACCCATAACCCCCAGCAGGGGCATAGGCAGTTGACCCGGTAACAAAGTGAACAGATACAATTGAGCAAGCGCCCGTTTAAGGTCTATATCCCTTCATTGGATAGACAGTTATATACGATGCGGATCCAGTAGAGGCACAGACAGCTAAGTTATACCACCGGGGTGAACCTGCATCCCTTCCAGATCGAGAACCATAGCTAGTTTCAGATTCTCTATAGGAGCAAGCATAAGGAGCAGAGAGAGCAGACCTCGTAGCGGTTTATGTCCCCGCGGATCCAATTCCAAGTCCAGGAGCACATAGAAATCGATCTGTTCTTTTGGGTGCATTCCAGACCAAGAGCTAGCGCTTTCTATAGCAGCTGATCTAGCAATAGATTAAGAATATTAAGCAGCCGGGAATTTCAAATAGAACACCTTAGAAGGCCTCTAAAAAAGCTATAAGGGGTTACAACATGATTAGCTAGAGAGGCAGATACATAGCTATATCCGGCAGTAGCAGTAGTTTCAGTTGAACCAGCAGCATGGGTAGAAGCCAAGGTAGCAGGAGCAGTTGATCCAGAAGTCTCTTTCTTGTGGGGATAGCGTAGCAGGAGCTAGGGGTTACGAACAATGAGACGCTGGCCTAAGAATTCATAGCCTAAGAAACAATGAATGGCTGGCCTAAGAACACATGTAGCGCTGGAAAGAGAGATATTGATGGAACAAATTGTCACGCTTAATCTCTGCAATTTGTCACGAATCAAATCATATATAAGGAATCAAATCCAACATTGAATAATCTCATATATAACGAGGAATATAAAATCTGAAAGCAACCAATTTGATTTGAAAGTGAAAGAACAAAGAGCAGTTCTTAGAAGAGGTAATTGACCCTCCTTCGTCGGGCTTGCCCTTTAGACTAATTAGAAATTGATAAGTCACGAAAGCACGCTTGTCAGTCGTTCTTGCCTAATGCTTGCCAACAGAAAATGAAATAAAAAAGGAATCGAAGATAGATAAAGATCAATTTGAACAGTATGAATCTGGTTTACTGGACCTTACCCGAGCCCAGGTAATACGGGATCTTATCCTCAGGTCGGGGAAAAACCTTATCTGAATCTGAGCATAGCGTAAGGAAGGTCGGGACCAGTCCTGGGACCTTACCTGCCTGAGCCTCATCAGGAGCAGGACCTTATAAAGAAAACATTAGGTCATACTTCGATACAGGAAGGCTTGGCTCGGATATGGGGTTTACCTTTTCTTCGTTAGCTAAGAGTTAATAAGGAGATGAAGGGTTAACTCTGGGGTGGAAACGAAGTATAAGACCTACCAATGGAGCTTCCTGGTTAACCTAGATTATGCGGGGGAGGAAAGGTTACCTGGGAAGGCAGAGGTTTATCAGGGGGGGAAACAAAAGACCTGGTATTTACTTCGTTACATAAGTCGCCCTCATTCGTCAAGTCAGAGGGTAAAGCCAAGGCCAAAAAGATAAGGACTGGTAGTGGCTCTGTAGGCGCTTGCAAGAGGTATCTCCGAAAGTGATCGATAGAAACTCCGGTTGTCAATTTGACAAGTTCACCATGTAACCAACCGTGCCAGACAAAGCCAGTAAGAAAGCCAGCTCCAGCCATGAGAGACGAAAGCTGGCTCGCTTTACCCCAATCATTAAGGGAGTGGTAAATGAAGTACTAAAAGGTGGCCTTATATAAAGTAGCTGGTTCATCCCCCCATGACAAAGGTGGACTCTAAGCGGTAAATTGGAGAGTAGAACATGTATCCTTTTCACTCTTTCATTTACCAGTATTAAGGTGTCGAATTGATAACTGATAGGCCAGGTTCCCCCTCACCCAATAAGTCACTTAGGAATTTCCCACTTTGCACAATCCTCTATTTTATCTTGCTTCCTTCCCATAGCCTTTCAATTCGACGGTCGAGGGGAAGATATTGGCACCATTTAGTAGATAAGCATAAAAGAAATGAAGTTTTTTGTAGAATAATGAAACCATCATAGAGAGTATGCACTCACAACGGGAGATAGCTAACAATTGATTGGATTAGAATCACTTTTTTCTTTATGAACTTTATGACATATATAATAGATCTCATTCATGACTGGAATCACTGGTCGAAATGAACCAATTAGTTCGAGATCTCGATTGCATAATGACATATATAAGAGATGCATGATCTGCTAAAGCGTAATTACGTATATAACGAATGAATGCATCGATATATGTGTCATACCAGATTCGATTTGCGCTTCAATATGCCGCAGTTCGATGAACCGACCTTTTCGATGTTGAAGGGAATGATCCTCTCTCGCATCGTTGAACTCGCTCGTGCTATTAAGGATCAAATAAATGACGCTTTCTCAATTGCTGGATCGGTACATCATCGCTGATCATGAAATTGGCGAGGGTCCTGTATGGATCCAAGCCATGCTTTCGGAGTAGGGAAGCTCTCAAAGGCCTACTCTCGCGGCACGGACCGTCGCGAATACTCTGTCATGGGACAGATCAGGAGACAATTTGGTTGGTGGGGATTGCCCATTGGTCGGAGCTAGGCCAATCGAATGATGCTTATCAAATGATTTTCACTACTCATTCGACCCTCACTCTGACTCACATCATGTCCCCTTTCAAGCCAGCAGCCCCAGCATAGGGCAAAGGAAACCAAGGAACTGAGCAACCAATCGAAAGTAACTCATCCAAGCAAGCCGCACCCACCCACAACGACTATATCTCTATCAATCCTTCCTCCTCACCCAATTCACCCTACCTCTTGTTACTAGATGGTTATACAAGCCCATGAAACAATCACTAGTCACCTAACCCCTTAGAACGCCACCAGTCCTATTAGTAGTAGCATTCCGGCACATCCAGCTGCACCTCCATCACCCATAGTAAGATTTGGAGAAGTAGCGGTACCACCACTTGCACACCCCTTAAGAGCGAGGGAAAGATAGACATAATTCATTTCCAACCCTGCCACATCCATCCTAGACTCTTCCTTCGTCCAGTGGCTAACGCCCGCCCCGACACATCAAAATATAGCGAGCAAGCTCAAGAAGCCAAAACCATTGGCTGTTGTTCATCCGGTTACCACCTACCTACTCCCGCATCTGTTGGCAATCAAGTCAATCAATAACTCCTCTCCAGGTGGCTTCAGCCAACTCTCTGTATGTTGGCGGCAAGCAAACCGTCCGTGGCAAGTTCATCATCTCCAGGGCACGGGCAACAAGAGAAGAACTTGGGCAAGCAGCAAGTTCGAAGAAGGCAGGTCTCCAGTTCACAAGGTTGATGAGGGCAGTGAGTCAAGCGGTAGAAGGCAGGCAGCAATCTCGCAGGTAGGTTCTCCTGGTGAAGGTGAACTACCACCTCCTCCTGCATCTCTCTGTTGGCCGTAAATCCAATAAAGAAAACAATATATCAATCCATCCATAATCGCATCGGTGTACTCGCTGTTGGCGACGGTATCTCTGTGTCACGAGATGGGTGCACCTAGCTGGTATGGTGTCATTCCGTTGTTGGTGGGCTGGTTGGTGTAGGCCCTAGTTGTTGCAGCAGGTAGGTACAATCCAAAGATTGTTCCGTAGCGTTCAGCTTTGATTGGATATTCTTCCCCAGGCAGGTAGGTGGGACTGACTGTGGCCTATCGTTTCCTCCCTAGGTCTTCTGTTTAGCATAAGTAAGATCTCAACGGGCAAGAATAAGATCCTCTCGCAGTTCTCCTGCATCGGGTGAACAGCTGAGAAGGCTGAATGGTGGATAGATAACATAAAGGCTTAATGGGAGGTTCCTGAAAGCATAATCTGTATTGGTGATAGGGCTGGAGGAATGGGAACTGAAAGATGGGGCGGGTATCCATTGATGGGGGCCTTCTCCTCATCTCTCGGGCATGGAGACCTGGGGGACATCTCTGTCGGGTATGGGTTGAAAGGTGACTTCTTATCCTCTTCTGTCGGTAAGAACTTCTCTGCGGTAAGGACTTCTCTCGCGTATGTTGGGAACGTGGGGGCCATCTCTTCATCTCGTCTGTTGGAAACTAGGGAACTGAAGCAATATGCTCATATGTTAAGAACTTGGCTTAATCTCTTCTGGTGGGAACGATGGGGAACTCACATAGAAGCCGTGTCACTAACTGCACGAAGCCATGTCACTAACTGCACGAAGCCATTCACATCACATAGAAGCCGTTCACATAGAAGCCGTTCACATAAGCCGTTCACAGCAGCAATTACAGCACACATAGTCGCTGTTCACAGAAGTCATTCGCTTAAGCCGTGTCACTAACTGCACGACATTCACTCACAGCACATAGAAGCCATTCGCTGGGTTAACTCTCTTTCGGGTATGTTTGGTTGAACGGGGACTTATTCTCTCGGCCATTGATGTGGGATGGCCAGTGATGTGTACCTCCTCTCTCGTTTGGTGGGAATAAGGCACGCATAATGACTGATATAATTTCAATTTACTTATTGGGTGGGGGGGGCTTATGGTCGAGCCTGCTTGCGCATCATGACTGGAATCACTGGTCGAAATGAACCAAATCGATCTCTCTCATTATCGATCTCTCTCATTTGCATCATGTCAGGTCAGATCTAATCATGCTAAGTGCTCAAGCGTAATTACGTATATAACGAATGAATGCATAATGACATATGCCCATATATGCATTGTCGAATGAAATAATCAGAAATGCATAATTCATTCATGCATAATGACATAGAGAATATCGAAATCTCTCTCCTTGCACTAGGAAGCGCAAGACCCTCCGGACCTTCTCTCAATCTCTCTGGTTCAGAAATGACATCTATCAGATCAGTCATCAATCTGGTATGACACATATCTCATTCATGCATAATGACATATATAATGAATGAAATGACATGAATGAAATGACGTAGATAATAGTTCCTTGATGCTTATTGGGTGGTGGGCAAATGTTGGGAGAGTATTAGAAAGATGAAACAACACTGGGAAATGTACCATTGTCTATTTGGAGGGGACTGAAATTCTAGAATGTATCTCTTTTAGAATAAAGGGGGAGTAAGGTCCCGGAGGGGCTTGCGCTTCCTAGTGCAAGGACCCGACAGGGGGCTCGACTGATAAGGACCCTTTAGGGGGCTCGACTGATAAGGATGCGTAAGCAGGCTCGACTGATAAGGCCGCCATCACCTTTAGGTGCTCGACCACCGCCTTTTAGTTACTTATTTGCCCCTCAAATAAGTCAAAAAAAAAAGAAGTAAATTGAATGCGCAAGCAGGCTCGACTGTTAAGGCCGCCATCACCTTTAGGTGCTCGACCATAAGGACCTTTAGGTGCTCGACTGTTAAGGACCTTTAGGTGCTCGACCATAAGGGCCGCCATCAGAGGATGCGTTAGCATGCTCGACTGTTAAGGCCGCCATCACCTTTAGGTGCTCGACTGATAAGGATGCGTAAGCATGCTCGACTGTTTTGGTTACTTATTTGAGAGGGGCAATAAGTAAACCCTAACCTTTAGGTGCTCGACCATAAGGACCTTTAGGTGCTCGACTGATAAGGACCTTTAGGTGCTCGACCATAAGGGTTTTAACGCTCACTCATCATATGGGTGAGGGATTTCTCGCTCTATTTTCCTAAAATAGAGGGACGGAGTCACTCACTATTCATATGGTGAGGGATTTCTCGCTCGACC
>Ga0181469_100695_pt2 | contig 12403 bp, 5 predicted proteins | sample InSIn2SAF170_2_FD_119081 | JGI IMG/M metagenome (GOLD analysis project Ga0181469, IMG submission 119081) | Clean room microbial communities from NASA Spacecraft Assembly Facility at Jet Propulsion Laboratory, Pasadena, California, USA -... ... | reverse complement strand
TCCAAAGGCCGGTGCACAAGAATAAGAACCGGATGTCGGGTAATTTCCTCGATAGGCTGCTAAGGCTCGGAAGGCGATCTTCCTCTACTGAATAGTAAATTAATTGATTTTCCGGGGTCAGTACCAAAGATTGAAATCGATGTTAGGGGGCCAGGTGAAGAAATCTATCTTCAAACGCCTTCTCTTATTGAGAGAGGGAAAATCTTCTTTCTAGGTGATAAACTTCAATTTATTTATAAGCTCATCTAACTCGAAATTTCATAAGAAAAGAAAGGTTTTGATTCGAGGCGAAAGCCTTCTACGCTAATAATAGTAGTAATTTTCTTATCCCATTCGGAAGGATCTCATTCAATAAATCCAACCCATTTCTAGGGTAGGGTATAGATAGAGGAGTTCGTCCCCCGCTTCTCTGGCGCGGTAGGATCTTGATTTGCTGTCTTTTTGCTTGCTATCGCGCAGTCTTCCTTCAGGCCTCATTTCGGCATAGCTGTCCACAAACTGAACAGGATATCGAGATTCTCTTAAGATAAAAGGCAGTCTTTCGTCTGCCACAAATCAAACTATCCGTGTATTAGAGCTATAGAAGGACGAACGAAAGAAGACCAGGAATGAATGCCCACACCACTATAGTATCTTCACCTTTGCAGCCTCCGAAGAAAAGAATACGGGTCGTGTCAGTTCAGTTGATCGATCCAGGTCCATTCCGCCTCTCTTCGGGAAGGAGGTCAAGCAGGGCTTCTTCAACCTTGGGGAGTTCTTCTGAAGCTATGTCCGCTGACGAAGTTGGGGAGCTTGGCCAGTCTCTCTATCGTCCTGACCTTCGAAAGAGGATCCTCTTTTCTGGCACAAAGTTCTCCTTCGCCCGATTCGACATCGGAAGAAGCCCACTATACTAGATTTAAGCAATTCGGGTGTGGATCCATCAATGGCTAGACGCACTTAACTTTCTATCGGACGTCCGGTCGGTGGCAGGAATTACTGAAAAGGCCTCCTTGCTCTCACCTGACGAGCTAGCTTCGCCTGAGGCTCTTGTGGCTGCTGCTACTAAACTTGGTGCTCTTGCTTCGATCGACCTACGCGTAGCCTTCGCTTCCCTTTTTTCCGATGATGTTTAGCAATCGAAAGGACCGGTCAAACGCGTTTCCTAGTCTCCGATCGATTTCGTACCGTCATTGTAGAGGGAATTCTCTCTTTCCGTTGCTAACTGCAAAGGCACTCGAGGGAGTAGGACTGACCACCTCACGTTTCATGCTGTGATTCAAGAACTAAAGCAATCAGTGTCGTCAGTGCACATGGCCAGGAAAGACTTGAAGTGCTTCACTAAATTATGCGGCAATTTGTACTATAAGATGTCCGATGGGGTCTTAGCTCGGTGCCTTGGCGTTGGCAAAGAGACTTGAAGAAGTTTGAGCTTCACTTCACGAGTCGGGATGAGAATCTCACCTCACATGGTGCTGTTCCTGCCTCTGTCCAACTCGTTACGCAATTGACGTAGTCTCGCATGATTGTTTCATGATGTATTCAATCAAGAGATACGTCGTAATAAAATAAGGTTACATGATTGGTCTGTGAAGGAACATCAAGAAAGAGGATCAGACTTGACCAGTTCAGACTATGGAAGTTTCGATCTTCCCACAAATATTTTAATGGTGTCGATAGCGTGTCACGTCATGGTAACCGATCATCAACTGCTTTCGATCTTGAATGCAATTTTCCGCTCCTTGATCACTTTCTGGGATGACAGTAAGTCTTCTCACCAATGGGGATCCGGATGAGTGAGATTGGTCCCGTTCCTTTGGTCTTTGTCCAGCTACTCGGTCAATGAAGCCGGAATCGGGGCGGGATCTCTCAGTCCCATTCCTGATCAAATAACATCTCAAAAGAACGAACAAAGAATGGAAGGCAGCATCGAGCCTCGAAACGGCAAGCCAGGCTGCAAAGCGGGTTGGTAGGGTTCATGATAGTATCTCGTACCAACCCCCCTTTTTTTTTTTTTTTTGTAACGAGAATATATATTGGTACGAAGCGAGAGTACTTAGCTTAGAGCCCTGAGCTCCTCGGATCGGAAGAACACCAAACTGCGAAAAGAGAAGCCCTCTTCGGAACCCATACCCTAAGTCGATTATTTTTATTTTATTTCGTCAGAATGAGCCGCTGACACTTGGTTGCTATTGCTAGCATGAACATGCGGTAGACTTCTCGGAGGTGCCAGTAAGGCGGCTCTGGCTGCATTTGCCAAATCCGAGGGCTGAGGGGTGCCCCATGGTCTACAGCATATGATGCGGGTTATTGCCCATGCCTTTTTGTTTATAGAGATCGACTAGACATATCATCAGTTATCACCTCTTTATTCCCTTCCTTGTTTGACTATCTGAGAAAACCACTGATACTGCCTACTCTACTGCTGAAGGAAGATAATTCATTAATCAGGTGAGCACCAATGTTGTCTATAGTTCAAGTGTAAACCCCATTCGTTAGAACAATAAACAGCTTCCATTGAGTCTCTAAATGAAAATGAATGAGTCTCTGAAGCTACCCTCACTCAATGCGAAGAACCCTCCGCCCAATGCTTTCCCGGAGCGAGCCCTACCCGGAGCAGACAACTCTTGACTGGCAACGGAATTCGCGGCACTCACTTTCCTGGGCCTTCGATCGATCTTTTGTGGGAGAAGGCTGTTAGTACGGGATAGAAGGGGCAGATGCTGTGGGAGTAACCAACCAGTAAGTCAACCACCGATCTATCTCAATGCCATCGGCAAGCAGCTACCTCGGGGGAGGGGATTGCCTAAGAGAAGAGGCTGCTTTTTGTTTTTTTTTTGGAGAAAGGGGGCTCGGTCCAAATAAATCGATCGAGAATATCTATCAGAATATGACGAATATTGTCTGGCACATTGAATTATCAGAATATGACGAATATTGTCTGGCAGGCACATACATTATTGGTGAACCGTGTCCTTCAACTGCCATAGGTTGGTCGTATACCTCCGAAACAACCTCCAACACCACACAGGAGGAAAAGAAAAGACTCAGGTTGGTTGTTCAAACCTCCCTCTGAAGAAAGAGTTACTAATCTCAATACGATTAGTTATATGCCACCTTCTTAGTTCTAGCTTCTGCGTATGTATAAGTATAAAACTTATTCCTTTTATGCCTCTGTTTATGCTTCAGTTGATGAATCGGCTTTTGATGCAGCAGATGGGATGCGCCTGATTCTTATCCAGTTTCTTCGGCTGCTTCAGTGAATGCACCAACGCATAAGTAAGATAAGAAGAGAGATAAGGGTTTTTAGGGGACAGGCTCACCCTTCCGTAGGGTTCCATGCTTAAGGTCAGGTAGCGGAAGTAAGGTCAATAAGGACCACAACAAGCCTCTCGGCGAGACAAGATGGGGAGTTTGAAGACACTAATCTAATACCGGGTGAAGAAACGAAAAAAAACCAATTTATTATACAAATAGAGGAGGCCAAAAGAATGGGAATCATAAACAGTAAGTGACGATTCTAACTCATCCTGAACCTAGCTGGCGTCAGATTATTACTCGAAAACGGCGAGGCCAAACACGGCACTAACAGCACTAACTGCTACAACCGAAACACAACGGCTTCAGTGGATGGTGGATGCATCTGTTGTTGATTCAATTGAATGCCAGTCCAGGAGTCGATTCTGATCATGAATGTCGTAAAACTATTGCATCAGCGAATGGATTCGTATCGGTAATAAAACTACTCCATTTATTATGCCAAAGGGTAGGCTAACGCCTATCCTTTTATGTCACCAGTAGGGAGTTTCATAATAGAACGTCTCCTTCGATCCCCTCTAACAGTGCGTAATTAATTGATCATCTAACACCGACACCGGCACCGACTGATTACCTTACCGGGGCTCAATGAGTGAGCACCTTGGGATCGATCCTCGGCATATAAATGACAATATGGTGGGAACTAGAAGATCGGAGAAATCATCATTTCGCTTTCTCACGCCCATTAAAGGGGCTTTCGGGCAGGGACACCAACACCCTTTGGCAACACTCTATTTTAGGAATTATCGACCTTTGCAACCCTCTCTCTCTCTTATCCCTTTTACTCGGAATCATACTATTTGAACTCCTATTGCGTCTCCAACTCCCGTCGAGCTCACCCTTACTTCGTTTCGCCTCGAAAATATGATGAATGTATCGCTGAACCGGGCGTTGCACTTTCATTAGTTAGCCCGACCTCAGGTTACCGGACACGTAGGGCACTGGCCTTGGTTTGCCCACCAACTTATACTAGAACAGGGAAATAAAAAACCACTTTACCTTTTCTGGAGCAGGAACCAGAACGAGCGCAACAACTGGCGCCTTTCATTGGTTCTACGGTTGCTAGCACTGATAATAGATTCAATCAAAGGTCGAATTCACCTCACCTCCTCACTATAATCGTACCAACCAAAGGGCGTGACTTAAAGGGATAGAAAGGACTTCTTCGCATCGGTGAAATGAATCCCTGTGGACTGGAGGTGAAATAGAGAAGGGAGGAGACCTCTTACTATAATTGAGAATACGGTGGGCCTCTGCTAGGCAATCGGAGTACTACTATTAAATTATTCCACCAGGGCCTCTGCAGACACTTCACTAGGCGGCTAGGCCCCTGCTTTAGGCACAGGCTTTCTCGAACAAAGGAGAATGAGAGGGCGATTGCTAATATTTCACTGTTTTCGTTCTGACTTTTGAAGTGTAAGCCGCTTGCACAAATGCTTTTGAATCAGCTCGAACAACAAGGGTACTATGATGTTCATTCAAGTTCGATCAAATCAATGGCTCATTCATCATCAGAATAATAAGAAGACTAACTAGGCAAAACCTGGATCAGAAGCTTGGGCTTACTACGAGTCAGTCAGAGGCAGCTTTATTATATCTCGAGCCTTTTTCCCTTTCAGCCAGCGAGAAGAAGGACCAAACCGTATCTATCGTCTCACGCTCTTCCGGAGTCAAAGCAAAAGTACAGTGAACCTCACAAAGATCGCTTCTCAAATATGCACTTCGAGCTTCACCGTTCTCCGAATGTCTAACCTCTATCTATGGTTTTGAGGTTGGGTTTTGCACCGGAGGGCAACGAGTTGGGCACACATGCCGTACTTCTCTTTACTTTTGAAATAAAGGCCTTTTACCAGGAGCAAATGATGTATGCTCGCTGGCTTATTACTTATGAATATTATTGGATGGCCAACCTGAGGTCCAGAGCCGTTGATGGAACCCTCTACCCATAGGAAGAAAAACCAGACGAGGGCCAACTATCCCTCTTCCTCCCACTCCTCCCAGCCATTTCTCGTGACATCATCTCACTGTGGGGCAAGTAAATCCCGCTTTCCGGCTGATCTTGCATCTCAACCCCTACATTGGATCCTTCTTTCCTCCAATCCCACCAAGTTATCAACAACTTCATCCCTTCCTCATATACGTAACGGTAACGGATTTGCCATTGATCTACATTCCGGCACAGACCGGAGATAGCGCTTTTCGATACAATAAGCTGCTAATCAATGTAACGACCTTCTTCGGAACACCAAGCATCTTTAGCTAGTAACGGCCTAGCCGTCTGCCCTTACTCATCCAAACATAGCGGGGATGGAGGACGAAAAAGCCCTACTCGTTCAATGATGAGGTAGGTAGCGGTGGCAACACAGGCATAGGGACCCTCTCTCTCCACTCGTGTGGCCTCGAATAGAAACCGAGAAATCCGGCCCCTACTATTCTAAAAAGGGTCGGGAGGGAGACTAGCTCTCGGCTTACAGAGGAGCAGCGGGCAGTGTTTGCTTATGCTTAACCGTGATAATAGAGTCCCTCCTCCCAATAAAATGAAACACTCGATGGGCCGCAAGGGGAGCTTTGGGGGGGAGCAGTGGACAGCAAGAATGATTCTCCCCAGTGCTAAGCCTTCGCCGGTGACAGGGATTCCTACGACTCCAGCGCCGACGTTCAATATCCGCACTGATTCCAAGTTAACCAATGATCGCGGTGTTCGGGCCGTTGGCTATCAGTGATGATAGGCAGGACGGATATGATTGGTAGCTCATGGTAGTCTTTGCTGCGAAAGAGGTTTTCCTTCCTCTGATAAAGTCTAAAGGTCAAGTCATCTTTCGCTTCCTCTTCCGTTGGTCGAGTTAGCTTTCGCTTCCTGTCCTGTAGTTATTGGCTGTAGTGAGGTGACCCTCTTATGAGAGGAGCGTCCCTCCCGTTGTGAGTTGTCCTACCTAAGTTCCCAGCTATCTGAGTAGGTTTGTTATCAACTTCCGTAGTGAATTGCATTCATCCTCCTCTCCCCGTCGATCTTTCCGCTAGTCAGTAGCTCACTTGAGGAAGCGAATGCGAAAGAAGAAAGACCCCCTATTGGATTGTACGAATTGATTGAGAACTACCAAGACGAAGGAAGATCGAGAAGTACGATTTTAGGATCTCGAAGTCCGTGTGGAAGGGGTAGATAGAGGAAAGCTCAAGATCTCATTAGTCAGGTAATGGGTAAAGAGAGAGTCTAGTTATAAAGATAGGGGCGGTAATGGGCTATATCCCTCACCGTACTGCACTCTTTCGATCTCTCTGTCTCCGTCCAGCGAGAAAGAGATTTGATCACGAGTTCTAGGCCAGTAACGAGTTCTAGGCTTTTGGCCTGTTCAAGGTAAGTCCTCACTTCAGGTAGTATGAAATACTTAGTTTCATAGGCGGGAAGCTAAACAACTAGCATAGGAAAGGAGTAGGCTTCACTCTTAGGCGCACGGAACTCTTTCTTAGGTAGCTCTCCAACGGCAGAATTCGTATCGTCTTAGATTCCCGACCTCCTTAAAGCATTACTATCTTTTGAGTAAGCAAGCTACCTTCAGTCAAAGACAGAAGTTGAGCACTAGTTGCTCCATCTCTGTTCAAATAGATAGGTAGGCTAGCCAGTCTCCTCAGCCTGTGAGAAGGAGAGTGGGCATTTGTAGGAACTTCTTCTCTTTGGTTTCACGCCTTAGGCATCATCTGACGACTTCGTCTTCACCCTCCCTCCTTTCCTTATTCCTTAATAATAAGGTAAGCTTTCAAGCCCCTCTAGAAGTAGGATCGTCTAACGAAGGTACGAGGGAATATGTTAATATTGTTGCGAAAGAGGCCTTGAGGCCCTTTTCAAGCGGTCCTGGAGGTGGTCAGGTCAGATCCAATCACAATTCCGATGTTCATCCTTGGGGATGATCTATCCACTCCTTTTCTTTCTTTTGTGCATCCGTAGGTGATATATCTCATTCTAGTTCGGTTGGTGAGTACGATATCACTCAAGAGAGTTCATCGGTCAAGTTGAAGGAAATTCCATGGATTCCACCTGTAGTGGTAGTGATATAAGCGCAGGCCTACAGAGAATCAGCTGTTGCAAGCTGCGTACGACTCAAATGCTGTTGATTCTTGCTTTCTATCGAATACTACAATAGCCAGTCCACTTCAATATTCCATATAGCCATCAACACGAAGAAATAGTCCACCCAGTCCTCCATGAGATCTTTTGGGAAGCCCAGATCAATCCAACAGTAAGACCGGATCCACCTGAGATGAGGAAGCCATTTTCCGTATTCCTAGTGGATCCGCATTCGCCTAAGCTCACCTGCTGGCAGCTGCTGCTGCTGATGATGCCAAAAAACCAAAGAAGTATAAGATGATGCCAAAGAAATGGAATAGGTACCCAAAGAACCCAATATTATCCTTGGATGGAAAGGAGGACACGAGATTCTTATGCGGTTGCCCGAGGGGCTGCTAAATCAGATATTGATGAATGGCTCTACGCTTGAAAGACCGGGCCCATTTCGTCGTCCCTTCGAACGATGCCTTAAACTACTCGTTAGTATAGTCCCCCTTCTCTAAGAAGAAAGAGTCCCGGGCCTTTCTTTTGTTAGTGAATAAAGCCCTTTAGGCATGGAAAATCCTCCACTGAAAATGGAAATTCTACGCTTTATAAAGAAATATATTTTGGTGTCCGGACACGCAAGAGTGGTAAACTCGCATTATAGACCACTATTTCTTACAGAAAATAGAGTTTTATAAATTTCCACTTGCGAGTAATCCTGCCATTGTTCAAAGAAGAGGGCTTCAGGTCTCAGATTTAGGGTTCCCGGCCAACTACAAATTTCGAATAAATCTTCAGTGAATGAGCGGGAAGGCTTCAATCCAAGCAAACCAATCGAAAAGTTTAGCAGGCAATGCAAGCAAAGGAAAACCCGAATCTTATCAAAACAAGGATAGTCCTAAAGATTAGCTCCGTGCTTGCTTACTCTGAGAGTGTTCCGAAGGATTGAACAGAAGGGGGAAGTAGTCATTCTTAGAATAGGATACCCAAGTAATAGTCGAAAGTTCGCGAGTCGGTACTGTAGTTCTCGAAGAAGAAAAAGTGGTTATCCCACGGCCGGGGAATGGACTATTTTGCTAACCAGCTTTCTTTTGTTAGGAAGCATCTACCCTCTGTCGTTGGTCCTTCCTGCATCTCCCTGGTTGATCGTCGTTGGTCCTTAACTTAAGTAAGGTAGGGTCTTTATCCCTTTTTCGGGTACGCTCTCTCAGTCTGTCCCAATTCCTCCTGTTTTCGGGTATCCTCCTCTTTCTGTCCCTAGTTATGGAGTGCCCCTATTTCCCCAGTTATGGAGTGCCGGACTGGTGCGCAGATATTGGTTAGTGAATCTTATCTTTCCGCCTTGAAGACAAGCAACCTGAGGAAAGTGGATTGCTAATCAAATAGGGCGGAGTTCCAGTCCTGGCATTTCACTCCTATGCCCTTCAACCGAGCTAACAGTCCTTGTTCTGCTTGTCCAGCAGCTTCTTTATATGAGTCTTTTACCAGCGTTTTTAAATTCACTCAAGTAAGCGTTACATCATTTCCTTCCTTTCCGGGCTTACTGTAGGTCTTGTTGTTCCAGAATAATTTACTTTCAACTCAAACTCAAAGCATTCATGCAAGAAATGGTGCCAAAAGGATAGAGGAGGAATTCGCGGAATTTCTTGTCAACAGGAACACGGAACGGAGAGCAGCCCCTCTTTCGGTAAGGTGAAAAAGGCCTCCACGGGATGGTCCGTTCTGGAGTTGACGATGAGAAACTTTCCTAGTCTTCATTCTTCTTTTCCCAACGACCTTCTTCGTTTGCTCTCTCAGGATAGATTGGTTCAGTTCCTACTGTAAACCATAATAATAGGATCCACGGCCTATTCTTCTGCGGGCGTTTACACATGTTAATTTGTATGATTAAGCATCTTCGTCGGATGCTTGTCCATCCAGCCCTAGCTTTTTCTCTTCTGTGTCGGAAACAGCCTTTGGTTCATCTGCTTCATCTCGTGCTAAGGAACGAACAGAACCTTGCCTAGTCCGTTAGACCGGTTTAAGTGAGTGGAAGTGAAGCAAAGACAAAGGGCGCTGAGGAAGGTAAGTGCGAAAAGCAAGCGAGCCCTTACTATTACTATAAAGGGGCTTCCCGCATAGTGGGAACTCACTAATGTATAAGATCTTTCTGGTGCTTTTGAAAGAGCTGCTTCTCTAAATGATTCAACAAGTGCTACTTTCAATCAAACAACCTCCCTTTCGTGGATGAAATGGAGGGAAATTGGGTTGTATAAGAAGGAAAGGAAGAAGGCGATGTAAGAAAACGGAATGGAATTGCATATAAGTTTTCCCCCAATGGGGTACCTTCTTATCTATCCTTGTCTATCAAAAGCTCTTTCCTGATGGAACTGCGCCCTTTTGCTTGCCAAATAAAGAAGAGAGGGCGCTCACTCGTACCGGGAAGAGGAAAGATCCTAGTCTAGGAAAATGATTCATATATGGGCAGGTAAGATGCTTTTGCCCCAGAACCAGCTATGAATAAATAGCTTTATCTCACCGCTTTCTGCAACTCCACTGGTAGACTTGCTTGCTCTCCAACTTCCTCTGGCTTGGCAGACATAGAGAAGGCAATGAATTAGCACTGGCTGTTAGGTTTTCTTCACCTACTTAAGTGAATGTTTTAAAACTTCCTTCATAAGAGGTCTGAAATAACTCGACCGTAAAGGAAGAGGGATCTCAAACGCAGGGACCCTACCATAAATGGAAAGGGACTTCTGGTAAGGGAATGCCACTCTTGGGAGAAGGGCACGGGAACATATCTGACTGAAGGGAGTAGGGAGAAGAGAGATTGAAAAGTTATTTAGAGTCTGCCATCTTTCTTAGGCTAGCTCGGGTCACTTGAAATCTCTTCAATAGGCTACTAGTGATATGTATAGGCTGAAACTAACACTCAAAACTGGAAAAAGGGAATAGCTTTTATCCCCCTTGCCTGGTACGCTATCGAAAGACTGAGAGAAAAGGTCACTGCCTCAGATGGAGACCCTACTAGAAGACCTATTACCGACTAGGGAGAACTATGCCAAAAACCTTACGTTCTAAGCACTATGTGCGCCTAGCGCTTTCTGCTTCGCTCCTCTTTCTTTCCCTTGTCTGCTGGATTCACTCTTGCCTACTTGCTTGCTTTCCAAAAGAAGCTCATACTCGATGTAACTAGGAATGTCGCTATTCACCACTCTGACACCAGCTTGAAAGGGTTTTTACCCTAGGAAGCAGCTATACCCAATTTTCTACATTTCCCTTGCCAGCTCTAGCCCAAAGCGAAAGCAAATTTTATTCAATAGGGAAGTAAACAAAACAAGAAAAAAGATATTCTTCGCAAGTCAAGTAAAGAAGTAAACTTTTATATCAGGCAAGGAAATCAGTAAAATAGGAAAGTGAGGTCAGTCGAGTAAGAATCTTCCTACACCTAAAGGTAGATCGCCCCTTTTCTTCTTGCGCTTAAAAAGAGAGTATGTAGCTCCTTCTCTTTCTCATTACTGAGAGAGACTTTATAATAAGAGATAAGAGACAGGGACCTCATAAGGCTCATAACAGACAGGAACTAGACTTGCCTTGGGATCTTGACCAGCCTCAGGACTAGATAGAATGGCACTCCCAGTTAGAAGGGATGGAAAGAACGTTGCTAGAGCAGTTGTGAACAGTTTTTCCTGATGTATCTTGCAAAGGAGCATTGGGCCTTTATGATGTGCTTCCTCTCGCGGGTCGTGTTTCGCAATCACTCATTGAGGATACTTTGCTCTTTTTACATGCGGCTCGATTGGCGAGAGTTAGCAAGCTACCTTGGTCCTGCTATGCTCGCTCATCTCTACATGGGATTGAACGAACTCGTGATGCGTGGTAGTGAGGATGGCAAGAAATCATGACTTGGGAAAAGAACCCCTCTGAAGAACCTCGAGAGAACCTAAAACAAGTACCACCCACAGATGATGAAGTTCGACAGGTTGACCTGGGAACGTTTAGTGGGGCTTTCCGCAAGAAGGAGACTTCTAGAATTTTGTACGTAGTATCGTAAAGAAAGAGAAATGCTCCTTTGGACAGACGGAGATCCTATTCCTAGGGCATTGGATGGGCATCAGAGCCATCGAGGAGTGGCAAGCACCTACCAAGGTGAGTGAGCTAAGATCGTTTTTAGGGCTCGTGAACTATTACCGAAGATTCATCGTAAGTTACTCGAAGAGGGCTGCTCAACTCAAAAATCTCCTAAAGAAGAACGTACGGACCGATCATGGCACTGCACTGGTGTCAAAGAGTTTTTGAGGACCTAAAGCGAAAGCGGGCAGTGATTGATGACCCCGTATTGCAGTTGCCAGATTACACTAAGCCATTTGAAGTACACACGGATGCGTCAGACTATGCCATAGGCGGTGTGCTAGTACAATAAGGTAACCCAGTAGCATATGAGAGCCGAAAGCTCAATGAGACCGAGAGGCGTGGTCCAAGAGAAGGAGATGACAGCAATAGTGCACCGTGGAGGCGGGTCACGATTCGTGGTCAAGACGGATAATGTGGCGACGAGTGACTTCCTGACCCAGAATAAACCCACGCCAAAACAGAGACGATGGCAAGCAAGACAAACTTGCCAAGTTTGATTGATATGGTGCTAGAGTATAAGCTTGGACGGACCAACCAGGTCGCGGTTAAGTAGGAAGACAGAGCTGGCGGCATTTAAGTGTGAGGCAGTGGCAGCCACCAGCAGAGTCACGAGTACCCTACCGCATCGTATTCGAGATGGGCTCTTGGTCACAAAAGGGAATCTACTTTTTTTCTTCCAAAACCAAAACCTTTCTTTTTTCGGTATGCCGCTCCGCGAGCAAGGAGTGCCACGCACGAGCGGAGCGAAAACAAAGCAGGGGAAATTCTTCGTTGGGGGAAATCCTTTGATTGCGTATTGAATATAGATCCATGTCTTTCTTGTTCCACTAGCTAGGACCAAATTCTCACATGTCCCTTTCGTTATTACAACCTTCTTTTTTGATGTCAAAGACCAGAAGCTATGCGCAAATTCTCATTGGATCTCGGTTGTTCTTAACAGCGATG
>Ga0181469_100628_pt2 | contig 12403 bp, 6 predicted proteins | sample InSIn2SAF170_2_FD_119081 | JGI IMG/M metagenome (GOLD analysis project Ga0181469, IMG submission 119081) | Clean room microbial communities from NASA Spacecraft Assembly Facility at Jet Propulsion Laboratory, Pasadena, California, USA -... ... | reverse complement strand
GGGAGAATATGTATTGACTAGCCCAATGCTTTCCATTCCAATGGGAGGTGCTGATGTTGTACTAGGAGTCCAATGGCTACAATCCTTGGGTACAATAGCTTTTAATTTTCAAGAACTTATCATCAGATTTTCTACGGAAGGAAAGGAAGCTGAATTAAGGGGTAGTGCAGGGAAACCAGGAAAGATAATCAGCTCTAATGGTATGACAAAGCTTCTAAAAAAGGAGCAAAGAGGTGTAATTGCACAATTGTGTTCGCTAGATGTTTCCACATTGGAATCATCTATTTCTCCAGATCTTCAAAAAGTCCTGGACAATCATTCCAAGGTATTTGAGACTCCCAAAGGTCTCCCACCTATGTGTGATCATGATCATGCTATTCATCTGATTCCAGGAAGTGTTCCTCCAAACATCGGGCCGTACAGATATCCCTATGTCCAAAAAAGTGAAATTGAACGTATGGTTGCAGAAATGTTAGAGGCTGGTATAATTCAACCAAGTGAAATTTCTTTCTCTGCTCCAGTAGTATTGGTGCACAAGATGGATGGATCATGGCGCATGTGTCCAGATTATAGGGAGCTCAATAAGCTCACTATTAAAGATAAGTTCCCCATTCCTGTCATTGATGAATTACTGGATGAATTGCATGGATCAATTTACTTCACCAAGTTGGATCTTCGTTTGGGATATCATCAAATCAGAATGAAGATTGAAGACATTCCGAAAACGGCATTTAGAACTCATGAGGGTCATTATGAATTTTTGGTCATGCCTTTTGGCCTTACTAATGCACCTTCAACATTTCAAGGTTTGATGAATTCAATTTTCAAACCATTCCTTAGAAAATTTGTGTTAGTATTTTTTGATGATATACTAATCTACAGCAAGTCTTGGAAGGATCATGTTGAACATGTTGACAAGGTGCTACAACTATTGGAGGAGAAACAATTATTTGCAAAAAGATCCAAATGTTTCTTTGGAGTCCAGGAGGTGGAATATTTGGGTCATATTGTATCTCATGAAGGAGTTAAGGTAGACCCTAGCAAAATTAAAGCCATTAAGGAATGGAAAATCCCCACATCCATAAAGCATCTGCGAGGATTTCTTGGGTTGACAGGGTATTATCGCAAATTTGTTAAGAATTATGGGAGAATAGCAGCACCTCTAACAACATTATTGAAGAAAGATGCATTTTCATGGACTCCGGAAGCAACAAAGGCCTTTGAACATCTTAAAGAGGCAATGTGCCAAGCACCGGTCTTAGCTACACCAGACTTCACAAAAACCTTTATTGTGGAATGTGATGCTTCAGGAAATGGAATTGGTGCTGTTCTAATGCAAGATGAAAGACCTATTGCTTTTGAAAGTCGTCCAATCAAGGGAAAGTTTTTAAGCAAAGCTATTTATGAGAAGGAAATGTTGGCAATACTCCATGCACTTAAGAAATGGCGACCCTACCTAATGGGAAGACACTTCAAGGTAAAAATGGATCATGATAGCCTTAAATACTTTTTAGAACAAAGATTATCCTCTGAAGAGCAACAAAAGTGGGTCACAAAGATGTTGGGTTATGACTTTGAAATCATCTACAAAAAAGGGAAGCAAAATGTGGTGGCAGATGCACTCTCAAGAAAGGATGAGGATGTGGAAGCATTGTTGTGCGCCATTTCTATTATCCAACCAGATTGGATAAACGAAGCAAGGGAGGAATGGAAGAATGACGAAGAAGTGTGGGCACTTATTCGAAAGCTACAACAAGATTCCAGTACGTCTGATACATTTAGTTGGAAAAATGATTCGTTATGGTACAAAGATCGCTTATACCTCTGTAAGAATTCCCAGCTAAAACAAAAGATTCTTATGGAATTGCACACTTCTCCCTTAGGAGGGCACTCAGGATTTTTAAAAACTTATCACAGGGTTAAGAAGGAATTTTTTTGGGATGGCCTTAAATCAGATATTCAGAAGTTTGTGGCAGAATGTTTGGTTTGCCAACAAAATAAAGTTGAAACAATTAAGACACCAGGTCTATTACAACCTTTATCCATTCCAAGCCAACGTTGGGAGGAGGTTTCAATGGATTTTATCACAGGTTTACCCAAGTCTGAGGGAAAGAGTGTCATCATGGTGGTAGTTGACAGACTTACCAAGTATGCACACTTTTGTGCATTATCACATCCATTTAAAGCTAGTACAGTTTCTACTGCATTTATGGAAACAATTCAAAAGCTACATGGAAACCCAAAGATTATTGTAAGTGACAGAGATCCCATTTTTACTGGAAATTTTTGGACAGAATTATTTTCTTGTCTTGGTACTCAGTTACGTCATAGCTCATCTTATCATCCTCAATCTGATGGGCAAACTGAGATAGTAAACAAATGTTTGGAAGGATATCTTCATTGCTTTGTATCTGATAAACATACACAATGGGTCAAATGGTTGCCTCTGGCTGAATGGTGGTATAACATTTCCTTCCATACAACAACAAAAATGACCCCATTTATGGCACTTTATGGGTATCAACCACCATCCATCACATCATATTTAAGAGAAAATTCTAAGGTTCAGGCAGTGGAACATCACATTGAACATCAAAAACAAGTGCTCCAACTCTTAAAGGATAACCTCGTGCTGGCACAAAATAGAATGAAACAACAGGCAGATCAACATCGCAGTGAAAGAAGTTTTGATGTAGGTGATTGGGTATTCCTACGACTACAACCATATAAGCAAATGTCCCTAAAGCAAGCTAAGAAGGATAATAAATTATCACCAAAGTATTATGGTCCATACAAGGTGTTGCAAAAGATTGGTACTATGGCATACAAATTGGAACTTCCTGCAGCTTCTCGATTGCACCCAATTTTCCATGTTTCATGTTTAAAGAAGGTTATAGGCGACAAGCTCCCAGTTCAAACAATATTGCTAGAACTTGACGAGGAAGGAAAAATTATATTGGAACCGGAATCAGTCACAGAAACAAGAACTCGACAGCTACGAAATCGATTAATTTTAGAGTATCTTATCAAGTCAAAGAACTTATCCGCTGAAGATTCCACATGGGAGGATGAGAATTTTATGCAGAAGTATCCAGAACTACTCAAGCGTTGAGGACAACACTTTTTTTGAAGGAGAGGGGCATGTTGGGTCCCTATAATATTAGTGATTACCCCATTACTATTGTAGTTATACCCCTTATTTATATTGTTGTGCCCCTATTACCCCCATGTTGTTATTTCTGTGCCCCATAGAATCCCTCTTTTGTTATTTTTGTGGCTTTATATTATTATTGTTAGGTCGGCTGGATTATATTGTGACTCCTTAGACTCCTATATATAGAAAGGAGGTTTTGTCATTTGTATCATCCAAGAATTGTTCATTTATGTAATGTAAAGGAGGTTGCCCCCTCGAAGAGGCTGAATTCTAAGGCGTTGATCTATCTTTTCTATCTTTTCTTGAGCTGGTTTCATAACATTGGCTAACAGAATCACTATAACATTGAATCACCCACTGAACCAATCATAGACCATTGGGCCATATCAAAACATCAAAATTGATCAAGATGTCAATCAATCCAAGCAACACTACCATATACAAATCACGACATCATTTATAGACAACATCAAACATAAGAAACATCATCAATTATCATGTATCAATTCAAACCATAATAGATATACACTACTTCCATCAGACGAATCTGTATATATATGCTACTACCATACATAACACCCTATTAAATATATCAATATACTAAATAAAGAAATATAAGAATATATATGAAACTTAGCAGAAACAAATCCATGTATATACGCGACTATCCTGAAGTAAACCTATGTACAAATATGAAAATACTTAATAACGCCTTCGCTGCAAGGAAAACATATAGTGCATACCTTAGTATCAAATCCGAAATCAAATTTAGATCACATAATCAATAACCATATATCTTGCACTGTTAACTACTTAAACATTTGAAACAAGAAAATAAAAAAATCATATATTTCAACATGCCTTCGGATGTTTCAGATCTCAATCTTTTCCTCACTCCCTTGTGCACACATGTTTCAGATCAGATCACATATGAATAACTCATTACTTCCACACTCAACACCTTTATCTCCATTTGTTTATATAACTTTTTCCTTAGTCAATACCTTAGGTAAATACCTTGCTAATTTCATCAGTATTAGTTGACAAGATCAAGTAAACATTAGTGCAACCATTTATATGGGCCAATACCATGGTAATGACTTGTGGTATCCATATTTCCATGGCTCATATTTTGGACGTGACTTTTACTCACAATAATTTCTTATGTACGCAATACTTCTTCATAGGAACCACCTATGCTTTCTCAAAATTCTCTAAACTACCATCCATCGACTACCATTTCTCTATCCACATCACCTTTAGCATCTATTCCAATCTACATTAGTTCCATAGTAGTCAATGTTGACATCAAGTACATATTTATCATGTAGGTTTCTATCAAGGACAACACATTAGCCATTATGCCAACAATCTCCCCTTTGGACTTGATTGCAAAGACTTTGGTGTTTCGTCACCACCTCTAACACCTGCGAACACTAAGTATTCTTTGAAAATACTCTTTACAAAAAAAAACCTTCTCTCCCCATTTGACATTAAGGGAAAAGGGCTAAATCAGGATAAATAAATTGTTTCCCTTCTAGTGCTCAATATTGTAAGTTCGATTTGTTGATACGAAATCTGCAATCTTCAGACTGACCATGCTCCCTTGAGCATATCCTAGACCTTATAAATATATTAAATGAAAGTACAAGTATTTATGACTCAAATTAATGTGACCTCTTTTATCACCAATGGATCTACGCTCCCATGATTACATCAACCGCCCAACATATTGGGTTTACATATTGGACTAAAATTTTACTTCAATTTTCCAAAATGGGATTACATACATGACATTATTTGATCCTAATAGCCCATACATAACTGAATTTTAAAATGATTTACAACTTGGGTAGTTTCATGACCTTTACATCAAGATACATATATGACACTGATAACCAAAACTAGGGACCTCAACAATAAGGTAGCAAGACCATGATAGTTATCAGCAACCACCATGCACTGTATAGGAATATGCTACATAAAATTTGATAGCAGCAACATAAATGTCATAGAGAACATCCTCATCATCAAGAAGTTTTGTAATATAAGGTAGAGTAGCATCAATTTCTCCATCAAGTGTATTAATAAGTATCAATAATCAATAATTTAACTGCAACATAAGTGACTGGATAATTATGGCATAGTGACAAAAGCATAAGTATCTTCAGTAGTAACAATAGTAAAAACCATAGAGTATCAATGATATGTACTCATCATAAAACTACCACACAACAAGAATTACTCAAGCAATCATAATGCCAACAATGCACTATTAAAAGCATAGTAGTTTCTCCCCCTGAACCTGTGCTAACTTCTCACCATCAAATCTTATCACATCCTTCTCATCAACGAGAAAATACATTAAGAACTATCTCAAAAATAACAACATAAGATCAACTTATATGAATCAATCATCATTTTGAATCAATATAAGGGAATCACCAATAGACTACAACAAACTAATGTAAGAAAAAGAATACCAATAATGAAATGAAGAAAGAATATGGGAAGCTCCCCCTGTATCTTTTCCACTCCATCTTCATTACCAAGAGGAATACACGACTGTCTATATCTCAAAATCCATGTATATACGTAATTTTATTTCATACAATCCTCATATAGAAAGTAAAATACTGGTGATTATAGTCACAACGCCCTGTAAACATGACATAATGTTAGGCCCTATACTACTAGTGTAAGCCCTTATTGTTATTAGTACAACCCCCTTATTATATTTTTGTACCCATGTAGTCCCCATATTGTTACTATTGTGCCCCATAGAAGCCCACTATTGTTATTATTGTGCCCTTACATTATTATTGTTATGTCAGCTCTGATTATATTATGACCCCTTAGACTCCTATATATAGAAAGGAGGTCTTTTCATTTGTATCATCCAAGAATTGTTCACTTGTGTAATGTAAATGAGGTTTCCCCCTCGAAGAGGCTGAATTATAAGGCGTTGATCCATCTTTTCTATCTTTTTTTGAGTTGGTTTCATAACACATACATGTTAGGACAATTAGCGGAGTGAAAAAAGAAAGAATCATTCCTATTTTTTTGTCTCAGATATTCAAAGGAATCATGTGGAAGAGGCTTGGTAAATAAACATGTAGCTTGTTCCTTTAAAGGAACATACTCCAATTTGATCTTTTCTTCAAGCACTTTTCTCTAAGAAAAACATATTTGATTGGAATGTGGTCATTTTTAGTGCATGACAAGGTTTTACAGATACTTGTGGCACTAGTGTTGTCACAAAGAATAGGTACAGCTTGAGCACATGTGACTTGAATTTATTGCAAAGTTTGGACCATCAATAGAAGGTGAGTACAAGAAGAGTAAGAAGAAACATATTCTGATTTAACAGTTGATAAAGCAATATAAATTCGTTTCTTACTAAACCAAGAAACTAAATGAGGTCCCAAATAGAATGATCCTCCACTAGTATTTTTGTGGTCATCAATATTACCTTCCTAATCTGCATTTGTGTAAGCATGAAGTGAAAAGTATGCATTTTTGGGAAAACATAGACCAAAAACTTGAATGCCTTGCAAAAAATTGAAAATTATCTTCACTGCTTGGAGATGAGTTTCCTTTGGAGTTGGTTGAAATCATCCAACTATGATAACTGCATGGATAATATACAGTCTTGCACTTATAATATAGATCAAGCTTCCAATCATAGATATGTATTTTGGTTGATTAACTCTAGTAGAGTCATCATTTTAGTTGCGATTTCATCATGTTACCATTGGTGTGCATATAGGCTTTCAATATTCCATTTCATATTTCTTCATGATTTGTTTGAGACACTTGGTTGAGAAACAAAGATGACATGTTTAGTTTGTTGAACTTGAAGACCAAGAAAGTATGTTAGCTCAACAAGTAGAGAAATTTCAAATTCTTGTTGAATAACTCAAGCATATCCTTCACTCATAGACTCAAAATTTCTTCCAAATATGATGTTATCTACATAAACCACTATTACCAAAATTTTCCCTGTGCCAGTTTTGGTATACAAATTTCTATCTTCAGATCCTTTCTTGAATCCTTGTTGTTGATGATACCTATCAAGACGATAATACCATGCACTTGGAGCTTTTGTTAACCCATACAATGCCTTATTCAATTTTCAAACAAGATTTTTATCATTGCCAAGTACGAATACCTAAGGTTATTCATAAAATTCTTCTTCTATATCCACATTTAAAAATGCATATTTAACATCCATGTGATATACCTTAAAGGTATTAAAATTGGAAAATGAAAGGAACATTCTTATGGCTTCAAGTCTAGCTATAGGTGGAAAAGTCTCTTCAAAGTGTGTCCTTTCCTATTGAGCATAGCCTTTGCATACAATTATTTCTTTGTTTCGAATTACTTCTCCATTTTCAATTAATTTGTTCTCAAACACCCACTTTGTTACATTTACGTCTTTATTATGAGGCCTTGGTACAAATTCCCATGTTTGGTTATTTTATGTTTTATCAAGTTGTTCATGCATTTCCTTAACCCAACATTCTTTCTTGCTTGATTCACATTCTGAGGTTTAATTGTGGATAATAAGTCTAAGTGACTAGATTATCCAACTAAAGTTCTTCTAGTTTATCACCTAGAATTTGAGATTCAGGATGATTTTTGTTAACATACCTTGATGGAGTCTTTTGTGTCATACCTGTATTTTAATTTCCTTCGTTTGATGTTTCTCTTTCTTTGCCTCCTACAACTTCTCAGATTCTAGTAGGGATTAGTTCATCATCTACTTGTGCTTCCTTTTCGGTACACATGGATGCTCCATCAATTAACATCTATACTTTCAACAACCTTATGGATCCTTTTATTATAGCATTTATATCCTTTTCTTCTAGAATAGTATCCAAGAAGGATTCCTTCATCAGCTTTGGATTCAAAGTTTCTAAGATTATCATCATTTTTCTTTATAAAACATTTTCTTCCAAATATTTTAAAGTGTTTGATAGTTTTAGGCTTACCATACCAAAGATCATAAGGAGTTTTATCACTATTTACTTGAACATGAGCCTTGTTAAGTATATCCACGGTTGTATGTACTTCTTATCCCCATAAGGTGTGAGGTGTTGCTAACTCATTAAGCATGACATGTGCCATTTGTTGAAATTTTCTATTCATTCTTCCTACCACTCCATTTTTTTGAGGTCTTTTAGCTATGCAAAACTATCTTCCGATGCCATTTCGTTCACAAAAATTGAAAAATTCATGTGATATAAACTCTCCTCCTCTATTATATCTACAACATTTGAATTTTAGATCCAATTCAATTTATACCAAAGCCTTGAATATTTTAAACCTTTCAAATGCCTCATATTTATACTTTAGTAAACCAATCAAACACATTCTTTTAAACTCATCAATAAATAATATGAATTATTGTTCACCATGAGGAGACTTCTTTCTCATAGGTCCACATAAATCAGTGTGAACAAATTCAAGGATTTTACTTGATGTAACTTCTTTAGATTTAAACAAAACTTTAGATTTATTACCAAATTTACATTATTTGAAAATGCTATTTTCAGGTGGAGAAATGTTCGATAAGTCATGAATTGCTACCATCCTACTTAATTTGTATAATTGGGAAAAACAGATCCTTCCCAACCTCTTGTACCAAAGCTAGCCTTCATCAAATTTGATCAAAAAGAAATGTTGTTTGTCACCCTTTAGGATATACACATTTCCTCGAGTTTTGGTTCCCTTGATTATGATTTTATGTATATTGAAATTTCTTACCATGCAATTATTTTATATGAAAACAACTTGATGTACCTAATCACACATACGAAAACAACTTGATGTAGCTAGTCACACATTTGACTAACACTTAACAAATTATGATTTGTCCCATCAACAAATAATACATTCTGATCCTCAAATTTTTCTTTCAAAAAAAAAATTCCTTTTCCTTTAATGGTAAAATGTTAGTTATTATCAAAAATCACATTCTTTTCTTTCTTAATTTCATTAAATGAAACAAACTTATCTATGTCACTTGTCATATGCTTTGAGCACTCGTTATAAATGTACCATAGATTCTCTTGATCTTCTACATACAATGCTAGACCACACTTTTCATAAGAAGTCATTTTCTTTTTCCATGCCTTGAAAGGTTCTATATTCTCCTCATGTTGATAAGATGAATTCATCCTGCTTCTTCATTTAGTTTCTTCATGAACAAATTTATTGCAAATATAACATTCAAATTCATTTTGAATAGGGGAGAAATCATTGTAAGAAGACTTCTTTGTCCCGTTTTTATTATGTTGTTTTCTTGCTTCTCTAGTCATAATCATTTTATAAGAAACACAATGAACTTCTTTGTAACCAAATTTTTGACAAGTGAAACATTGACAATTGAAGTAAGAGTACCTAAGAGCATAATACCTTTTTGAGTAGCTTTCTCTTTGTTCATGGAAAGGTTGTGTTGCCTAATAATAGTTTGACTTTTCATTGTTTTGCTAAATCATGTAATTTTGATGATTGCTTCCTTTTACTGAATTCTCGTAGCTTTTTGTACATGTTTAAAAACATTTCATAGTTTATGATGTCTCAACATCTTGATTTGGATTGTATCGAAGACCTGCCTTGATTAGATGAGAACTCTAAAATTTAATGATTTCTTTGAAATTTTTGGGTCCTTTATAAAATATAAGATTTAAAGCTTCTTTTGCTGAAGTTCCTTTTCTAGACCCACAATTTGAAATTCTAAGGTTTCACAGTGCTTCTCCCTTTCTTGGACTTGTTTCTTCAAAGTTTATTCTATTCATTTAGCATCTTCTAGACATATCTTCAACTTAGCTATTTCTTCAACAAGGGTGCTTTATTTAGACATATTCTCTTCTAGAACATCCGTAAACACATCATCATCAGACTTATCTAAACATTATTCTTTGAATGCCATAAGTAATTGAAAATCTTGATTTTATTCACCATCCTCATTATTGAAAGATTACTCACTATCTTCATGAGTATAAAAACTTCTCTTTCTAGTTAAACCCCTTATAACATTCTTCTTTGAAACATTGTCTTCATGATTTTATTTATAAGGATACTTATCATCATATTGACTGACTCTTCCATAGGAAAAACATTTAAAAGGATGCTTACCTTTGAACCTACCACATCCTACTTGGAGCTTCTTCACAAAATTTTCTACTTCTTCATTTGAAATGTAACAAGTTTCCTCACACTCTTCCTTTTATTTCCCTTTGCTCATGGCTTTGAATGATGCTTATCTAATACCTGATGCACCCACTTTTCTCATCTCAAAATATGTCAAGATCCCATGGAGTTGTTCAATAGTGATATTGTTCAAACCCTGCATTTATTCAATGGCAGAGACTTTGGAATCGGACTTTGGGGTTAGTGATCTCAAAATATTTTCAAAAACTATAGTATCACTTATTTTGTAACCAATATTTCTCATAGACTTAACAATATCATCTACTCTAAGGAAGAACCTTGCAATGCTTTCATCAACATGCATTATCTGAGTCTCATACTTAATTCTATATGTTTGCAGTTTAAGATTTTTTACCTTAGTGTCATAGTCATAGCTTTGGACAAGCTTATCCCATATTTCATTTGTGGTGTTCAACTACATGACTTTCACAAACTTATACTCTGCCAAACTTCCCAATATACCATTTACAACCTTTTCATTGATCTCATACTATTTCTTCCCTACATCATCTATGGGAATGGGGGCTCGGTATTCATATACACCTTCAAATATTTCCCATACATCAACTCCTAGTGCCTACCAATATGCTCTCATTTTGATTTTCCAAAATACAAAGTTAGTTCCATTAAAAGGTGGCATGATAGAAGATACTCCATCTTGACTACACATATTGATAGATCTCCCTTTAAGTGATCAAAGTTCTCTGAGGGACCTGCTCTAATACTAATTGTTAGGAAAATTGCTGAAAGGGGAGTGAATCAATATTTTTAACTCACTTTAAATTTTTAGTTCATATTTTGAATTATGTACGCTACTATTCTTTATGCAACCAACATATGTATGAAAGTTTAATGAATTTTGTTGGTAATATGGCTAATGTATTGTCCTTCAAGGAAACATACTTGATAAAGATGTCAACATGCTAGTTTTGTAGATGCTAGAGGGGATGAGAACAAAGGAATATTAGTTGAGAGACAGATGAATGGAAAAGGTATAGTGTGAGAAGGTATATGCAAGTCCTGTGAAGCAAGACCACGTACATATGAAGGTATGGTGAACAAAAATTGCGTACAAAATCTTCACCACAATATTATGAATACTAAGGGGATTTCCCATGGTATTGGCAAATAGTATTTCGAAATGATAATGGATATTTGATCCTGTCAAATAATAATTACAACATAACCAAGGAATTTACCTAAGGTATTGGATAATTCAAACACAATATAAAGATATGGAGATCAAGGTGTTGTGTGTGCAAGTTTTGAATTATTTATGAATGATTTGATATGAAATAGGTGTGCACGAAGGAACTTGGAGATGGATGAAACTTGAGGAATTATTAATGAATACATATTGGTTAATATATTTATGGTTTGATAGATCTATGATAATGGTATAATGATGTGTGATTGTAATGATGTGTATGTTGAGATTTGGGTTTGAAAGATGTTGTGGTTGTAGTGAAGGTATGACTCAGTGATCTCAGATATGTACATTGGTTTTCCTCTGAGAAATTGGATATATATGTGTATCTGCTTCTCAGTAGTCACGCATATATTCTACGAAAGTTCAAAATCTATATGTAGGTGTTAGGATTGGTAAGTGCATACATACATAGATGTGCTTTACAAAAGTCACATATACATGTTAGGGTTTTGCAGTATGGATTGTTGATGACACTTTCGGTTATGTTTGCTACTTTCTATCGATGGTGTCTCTTGCATTAGCTTCCCTTTTGGTTGTGGCAAGGTTGTTTTAATTGATAGATATTTTATCCTTCATTCCTTTGTTGACATGGAATTTTGATGTTTGCTTCCTTTTACTACATTGAGATAGCTTCTTCTACCCATTTCAGAAGATTTTGTGGTCTTTGATGATTCACCATTGTATCCAAGACCTATCTTTATTAGAGGAGAGAATTGTGCTTTGATGATTTCTTCTAAAGTATTATATCCTTTAGAAAATCTAAGATTTAGAGACTTTTTTTCTCAAGTTCCTTTCTTAGACCCATTATCTCAGGTTCTAAC
>Ga0181469_100710_pt2 | contig 12411 bp, 11 predicted proteins | sample InSIn2SAF170_2_FD_119081 | JGI IMG/M metagenome (GOLD analysis project Ga0181469, IMG submission 119081) | Clean room microbial communities from NASA Spacecraft Assembly Facility at Jet Propulsion Laboratory, Pasadena, California, USA -... ... | reverse complement strand
CACACCCAGCTCTCTCTATAACAATTGGACGGCTGGAAGTGGACGTCAGGTCAAATAGAAATATAGCTGACGACTACATCGGTGCTACGTAGTTGTCCATATTCTTCATTCCTGTCCATCAGAAATCTCCCCAGGAAAATGCTTAGAACTCCAAAAACAACCGAGAACTTCGTTATCACTCATCAGGCATCATCAATTGGTGAAGATACAGTGAGATGTACTAGGAAGGAACATGCAGGTGGTTCGAGAGCACTCCCATTCAAGACAACTATATTGACTTGCAGCTATTCTACCTAAATCCACCGTTACTGACATCCTATTCTTTACTGTCACATTTTGTTCATGGCTTCCTATGTGCAGCGGCGTACACCAGTATATTGGTTCTTACATCCCTAGCCATGAGGTAAGTCTTGTTACATTCTGTCTCCTTATCCAAATACAAACCCGCCGTCCCTACCAACGACAGCAAATCGAGAAGATCAATGGCGAAGTTAAACTTTTGTGGAATTCGAAATGCTCAAAGAGAGCGAAAAGACGACGATCCGCCGTCACAGCTGGGGGTGGGAGACGGTGGCAGTAAGGTTCGGTTGTAACCATGGACTGGTCGGTCCGTCTGCTCGATATTGAAGTGCTGACGTTTGGCAGGCTGTCGAGGACTCGGCATGTAGGGTTCACTGTCCATCGAGGGTTTGACGTCGTCCATGATTCGCTTTCGCTTCAGTGTAGTAGTAGGGGGTGGAAGCTGAGGCTGCGTGAAAGACGCCGATGATTCAGATCTGCTTTGTTCGTCATTCATGTGACAGCGATGCAGGTAGGCAATCTCATCCAGTAGGTGTTTGTTCTCAACTCCGAGTTGACGGACTTGTCCTTCGGCAATTGACAAGTGCTTCTGAGCTGTAATACGAGCATCATGCTCGCGGCACACGACAATGGAGGCGAGGTCTTGCGTCAGCACTGCTGCTAGCAGTTGGTCATCTTTTCCAGCAACCTTGGACGTGGATGCTGCTGCCCGGTTTCTGCGGCTTGGCCCGCCTACACTGCTGCCATTATCAGGATCATCAGCCAAGTCAGCCAAAATCCTTTTTACTTCCGTTCTGACTTCAGGTAGAATTTTCCTGGCGATTTCGAAGGTAGACGTGGGCGTGCGATCGTCGAACTCTTTTTGGAAAAACCTATGTCTCTGTCGTCTATCCCTTTCTTGTTGACCATGATTCCTTCTCGAGATGTCTCTGTTGGTCCGGGGCAAAACATCCTCATCCTCATCATCACTTTGGTGTGGACCCTTTCTTGTCATGGCGTGAGTACCACCATACTCAGGTCGAACATCCCGAGAGAAGTATATGTCGTGGAGCTCTTCTAGACTCTTATCACAGACTTCCCTCCAAAGTCTGTCAAAGAGCCAGTTGTGCGTGTCTAACCAGCCTCCACGCGCAACGAGTGCACATTTGGGCATTTGCAGAGATTCAAAAGCTTGAAGAGCAGATGACGGTTCGACTGTAGTCTCACGGAGATCTTGCAGTCGACCGATGTCTCCCTGATGCGATTGCTCCCAAGGACTTGGCATGGGACAATATGTGGTTGCTGGTGAATACGGCAGAGATGCTGCTTTATCACTCGTCACTTCACATAATTCCTTGAACCCCGACGCTTGAAAGGAATCAAGCTTTAGTCGGAAGCCAATAGACTGAGCCGGGGGTGTGGTGCCCCGAGGCCATCGCTCGCCTTGGAGCAGACCGTAAATGCCCGGTACCATACCATCGGCCTTATGCATATTGCTAGAAACACGATATATTAGCTGCAGTGTTAACATCAATGGAGGCGCATCACATCGCATGTGATGGAACATACCTAAATCTTTAGGGGAAAAGTGGAGAATATAAGCCGCTCAGGGTTTTCTAGTCCTCGAAATGTTTCAAAGACCTTGAGGGGATGGGAGCAACAATCTTCAATGCCACCGAGATGCAGAAGAGCGGTCAGGTTGCACAGATGTTAGATTTAACAGGGGAACAGGCAGATCGAGGGTACAGATATACCTCAGACTCACCAATACTGTTTTTGTCGCCCTCTTCCCTGCAAGATCGGGGCGTTTCCGATCCGTTCGCAACAGCAAAGCTACAAGAGGTAACCACCATCCAATCCAGAGTCCTGAAAGCAGCCAACAGTCTGCGGAACAAGCCATACTTCCATGTCATCCCAATCCAGGCACAATATCAGACTCTCCTAGGTGCGGCTAGCGGAGCGCGGCAAAAGGCCTCGAACAGCCGCGTCGTTGGTGCCATGCAGGCTTGTCTATCGAAGTTCCGGGACAGTGTATTTGTGGACGGCACCGGGCGTCCAGCACAGCAAGTGGCAAGATTCAGAGGCGGAGTGATGGAGCTGCGGCATCGATGGCAAATTTCCTTGCTTGCAATGTTCCTGTGTGCGATATGCAAAGGTATGCAAATGTATATGATGGCTGCTGTTCTCTGACTCCGGGTTTGGGAGGAACCAATGGACTATTGTCCCACAGACGCAAGGTGGTCTTGGCCAACCACCCTACCTGCACAACCTAGCACTTTTCGACACACATCTGGCGTGAGTGGAGTTCCGGGAATCTGATGTCAGTCATGCGATGAGATTCAGAGTTGCGTGGCTTCTGCCGGCGTCAAACGACGAGAAAGGATACAAATCGCCTAGATTAGCAAGACCTTCTGTGGTGGCTTACCTCTTGTTCACAACACTTGCTCGCAATGGAAATTGAGAGACACAGTTGACCGGTCCCGATGCTTCCGCGAAGGTGGATTGCTGTGCGGGTATTCCTTGGTGCTCGTAACTAATGGCCCTGGTGTCGAACTGCTTGCGTCAAGCCTGTTTGTATGCGGTGTAGTGGCTCGTAAATTTCTTGATTTGTGGGCAGCACAGTGCGCGATTCAGCGCAGGAGGCGATCGAACGTCGAAGGGATGACCTACCTGGACAAAGAGAATGACTCGAGTTCGGAATACCGAAAAAGTATCTATGTCATGCATGAACGGTGGGGGACCTGGAGGAAGGCCCGCCTCGCGTATGGTCGATCTCCCAAGCTGTCGACATGTCCTGCATGTCTGCTCCATTTGCTTCAAACCTACGCCTGCTTTAACACAAGTATAGGCGAATTTTGACTGGCCAAGGCGGCCACCGAGAATCGACTGCATCCAAATTGTGCAAGCCTTACGCCATCGTTGCGGTGCCGCAACCCGATCGAGAATGTACTGAACATGTTGGTGATGAACATGTTGGCTCACCATCGAGACAGAGATGCCGTGCTCCTCTCAGCCATCCATCCATCCTAAGACAGTCGTATAGAGTAGCAAGCGGCTGCATATACAGCGATGCTGACCTTAGTATAATCGTTTGATATGCCAAGCGTCATATACTGATGGTACCTAGGTAGGTAGGACATAGAAAATACTTGAATCTCTACTGTACAGTGCTGTAGTGTTTCAAATACCTCATGTTGGGAGAGGAGATCTGCGCACTCAATTTCGAGACAAGTGATGGAATGCATGTCCACAGGGATAGCAGTACAGCTGCAGGTTACGAAAAATGGAAACAATATAATATGCATTTACTATTCCTATCCACAAGTTAATCCATTCGAGCATGTGCTCGCCCTCGCTACAAGACAAACCATCGCAACATTGGAATTAAAACCCTTGGTCATGCTAAAATACAGGCCAGCTACCAGTGCTTTTGATTGATTGATTGTTGAAACGCATTGCCACCTCAGTATTGAGGTAATGAGTGTGCTTTCAATTGCTAAAGAACGAAAATGGACATGCAACCATCACGACGTATTAGTGTATGTCTATGGTTGAAACTGACGCCAACGCCTAGATCCACAATTTCCCATTCAAAGCATCAACATGGCAGCGACCACGGCAGCGAAGCCAGTCAATGGTGCGTTTGCATCGTAGCCGATCAAGTTCGAGGCAGCAGCGCTGCTGGACTTGGAGGAGCCAGAGCTACTAGTAGTGCTGGAGCCATTGGTGGATGGGAGAGCAGAGTTGGTCTGGCAGGTAAGTTTACCCTTGATGACTTGGTTGTTTTTCGCAGTCTGGAAGGTCGAGCAGATGCTGGTGTTCTGACTGGAAGTGTACACATTGGCTGCACCTTTAACATCAGTCAAAGAGCTGAAAGAGACTGAGTTGAATGTGCCGTAGAAGTTGATGTCGCCAGCAATGCTCTTCAAGCTGTTGAATCCATCAACAGACATAAGCTTGGTGTTGTTGGCAAGCTGAATACCGCCACCGACGGCAGTCAATGAGGGGAATGAAACGTTGGAGAGTTGAGAGCTGTCGACAAAGGCTATTGTGCCGCCAGTCGTAGTCAAGTTAGGAGCAGCAAAGCTCTGGAAGGCGTTGGAGTAGAAGCCCATTGCACCTGCAACATTTGCAAGAGATGGCATGGAAATGCTGGTAACGTTTCGGAAGGTCAAATTGGCAGCACCAAGTAGGTTGGGGAACTGAATGGCCAGGTTCTGGCCGTTGGCAGCGAACGCTAGAGCATTGGTGACATTGGTCAAGGAGTTAACGTTGATTGTCGACAAGTACTGGTTGTTGTTCACGTTCATGGTGCCAACTTGGGTCAGCTCGATACCTGACAAATCGGTAAGACCAGTGTTGGAGATGTAAACATTGTTGGCTGCCGAGACACCTGTCTTGAAGTTCAGCGCCTGGAGAGCCGGCAGAGCGATCCAGTTGATTCCGTTGATGCCCTTAAGGTTGGGGAAGTTGAGAGAGCTAAGAATTTGTATCACTTCCAAGTCGAACACGCCGGTAATTGTAGCGAGCTGGTCACCGCTAAGACCTGTGAGTTGTGAAGCATTTGCGCATCTCAGGTCACCATTGATAGAGCCCACACCGTTCAGAGCAATTTGACCACTGGCAGAGCTGGAGATGATGACATTTCCTTTGTAAGTTTGGCAGCCGTTCAACGCTGAGGCATCGCTCGATGTGTTGATCGTAAGATCTCCGGTACAGTTGGTTTGTGCTATTCATCTTATCAGTATATGTCCTAACCTCTTGATCCCTTGACATACCAAGAACTGAGCCAGCAAGGGCGAGAGCCGGAAGGACGAATTTTGCGTACATTGTGAATGCTTGCTAAATAGAGGTTTCGAGACTGTAGAAGGACAAGTCAGTATTTCAGCTTAGAGAACAAGGCTTGATCTTAGGCAAAAATTTGAGTCAAGATTGCAAGACGATTGATCGTCGTGGTAACTGGTACGTTGATGAGACTGACCTGGAATGCAAGATTAAAAGTTCTGCGGTCTTTAGCTCGCGTATGTCTCTGTCACTTGCCAACAAGTCGAGTGATAAGATGAACACGTGTGAGTGAGAGTAAGAAGGAATTATTAATTCTGTTGACCAGTAAAGGGAGAAACAGAAAACACTTCGAAAGAGGTGAAGTGGTGGTGATAACGATCAGCAAGCAAGTACGACTTCCTCTTCACAGTATGTGAAACAACGGAGGCAGGTACGAGACTGGGCTGGAGAATGAAGACGAAGGAATGAAGATGAAGCAGGCAAACCCAGGAAAGATGGCTTGAGAAGGATAAAGAAAAAGAGGAGGAAGCATCCAGAGCAACGAAGCAAGTGATAGGTGCTAGGGGCTCGCGTTCTGGCAGAAGTCGTGTTGGCTGGGGACCATCAGCTCTTGGTTCTGGGTTTCTAGGGTGTCCACTCGAGGCAACTTAACCAACACGGGCTTAGACCCGTTGATATTGTGGATCGACTTGGCTGGATATGCATGAATGGTGGACTCCCCTGAGGAGCACACGAAATAACGATGGTATCACGACTGGCAGTTATGCTTCTCAATGTTCATATTTTAGCCACAAACCCCTCGGGCGGCGCCTCCCTATTGGTCTCCATTCACGATCAGTCTGCATTCAACATTTGGTATCCTGCCATTCACAACGTGGATCTCATGTCTTGTCCACGTAATCCAGCTTGTCGTAAGTCCGGATGGCGAGAAATACAATCATGGTCCGCACCTAACGTGATTGAGACCTACGCTTTGAACTTCGTTGTACTGTAACTGTTGGACTTTAGCCGCAAGAAACGACACGGAAATTTATTTTGTGATTTCGTTGATAGCCTGGGCCCAGTGCCCGTAGCGGCTGATTGTTTAAATTGGAAGATTGAGCTACGAGATGGTTAGGAGATGAAGGCGTCTGATTACAGTATAGCCCATGGCCTCTACTGTCTGTGTGGCTTCGCACGTCCTTCCTTCAGGTTCCGTAGAATGCTCTTTCAGGTCAAGTCTGTCGCATGCCGCCTAGTTGTTCTATTATGCAGGTCTCATGCCTGTTTCCGTGATCGTCTCCAACATTTTTGGTTTTTACAGTTTTGCCCGCGATGCTCCACCCACTACCGGCCCTTGACATGTCGAAGAAATTTTGTCGTGGCAACAAATCTTACACGAGTCTAGGCATGTCCATCGTTGTGTTCCCATGATAATATCGGGTATTGTATAGTAGCCTCAGCTTACGAGTACATGCACCGTGCTTTATTTCTCCCCAATCAATTATCGAATAGTAATGAAGCAAAGACAGTCAAAAGAGGCACCACTTTGACACTAAAGTTGAGGCACGACTGGTGCTATGACCAAACCTTACAGTACAGCACCTTGCCTGGTTGTCCCGGTCGCACATCAGTCAATGCTCAACATAGTGCAAGTTTTGTTCTCTTGTGCCTGCGAATGTGTTTCGGATTGTGTTTGGCATCCGTGGCATGCGCTTCAGTGACGAATCGCACGATAAGTTGATGGCGCGAGTTCACATCTCTGAACCGCAGGGTGCGGTGAAACCACCAGAGAAGCTCTTGGAGGTTGAGACTCGTTTCACACCTCCGATAATATGTCACTATCTTGCATTCATCACGTTTTTCCTTGTGAGACCTGAACAGACCGGGATGGTGCTGTGCTTTGTTCGACATAAAACATATCCTTCCTGCTGGGAGGTTGTAACTTCTGACTGTTCTGCATGTTTCCGATGCTCGTAACAGGGTACTTAATGGTTGTCAAGAGGTCGTTGCCTCGCGTGTACCTTCTCACCCACAAATTCGATCCCAGATGCAATCTGTGTTGGCCAGATAGTGACAGTGCTTGGCTGTCTGATATCTGATGTTATTGAGAGTACATAGCATCTAATCCTATTGGAGCTCAACTTGAATACTTGAATGACTAGCCTTCTACGAAGCCAATCGGATTCCGTCCTTTGATTTTTGACTCATTGCTTGGCATGATTGCCTTAGACGCCTTGCGACCACTGAATGTATAGGACTGTCCTCAAGAGCAAGCTCTCACGACAAGACATATAGACAATTGAAACCTATCTGCCCACTGCATCTGGTCTGAAGCTGTTCAGCTATCCGTGATCATCATCTGCTACCCACAAGAAACTGCTCATTCATGTCTCTAAGAAGGTCAACACGAGTTTTGAATAAAAATGCCCCAATAATACCATCTTTATCGGCAAAAACCAAAGCTAGTCTTAACCCACCACCACAGAAGCGCAAGGTAAAATCGAAGGATTTGGAAAGTACAGAAGGACCAAAGAAGAGAGTCAAGACAGCTGAGCCCGAGCTGTCACCATTCAAAAAGCCATCTGCACCAGCAACTCCTGCAAAACCAACACCCAAACGCTCAAAATCAACCAAAGCACCACCTCTAACACCAACACCATCCATCGCCAACACATTTCGTGCACCCTACAGTACAGGCGACGTAGATGATTCAACACCACCACCCCCCTCACTCTTCCGCCATGCAGACCCTTATATCACAAACGCCACCCTAGTCACGCCAGGCGGCACACAAGCAACAGCCTTCCCACCAACATCAGTCTCCAATGCCCAAACCAACGACACAAGCCCCAGCAAACCTCCACCACCAACTAATGGCACTACCACAGGCACTCTCCTCGAAAAAGCCTGCACCCACCTCACAACCGTAGATCCCAAAATGATCCCCCTTATCGCCAGACACCACTGCACAGTCTTCAGTCCCGCGGGTCTAACAGAAAAAATCGACCCCTTCCGCAGCCTAACCTCCAGCATCTGCGGCCAACAAGTCTCCAGCGCCGCGGCTAAAGCCATCAAAAACCGCTTCGTCGCTCTCTACAACGAGGACACCACAACCGAGCACATCTGGCCCACACCACAACAAGTAGCCGGCACGAGCATCGAACGACTTCGCACTGCAGGCCTCTCGCAAAGGAAAGCAGAGTACATCCAAGGCCTGGCGGAGAAATTTGTGTCCGGCGAGCTGTCGACGCAACTCCTTCTCACGGCCTCGGATGAAGAAGTTATGGAGAGGCTTGTTGCTGTGCGTGGGCTGGGGAAGTGGTCGGTCGAGATGTTCATGTGTTTTGGGCTGAAGAGGATGGATGTGCTTAGCACGGGCGATCTTGGTGTTCAACGGGGCATGGCGGCGCATTTTGGGAGTGATGTTAGTAAGTTGAAGGCTAAGGGGGGCGGGAAGTGGAAGTATATGAGTGAACAGGATATGTTGAAAAATAGTGAGGTTTATGCGCCGTATCGAAGTTTGTTTATGTGGTATATGTGGAGGGTTGTGGATGTTGATACTACTTTTGTAGAAGCTTAGCCTTGAAGGTGAGGTGATTTGAGCGACACTTGATAGAGAGATATTGTAAGGTTCTATGTTTGATCTACAGTAGTACTACTATAATGACTATTTTAGTTCATCCTTACTTCTCTTCAATTCACTTGTGGCAAGAATGAAACCACGCAACTAAAGTTGTTGTTGTCGGACAGCTTCTGCAATTGCCACGAACTCTTCACAGCAGACATCAGCATGAGGGAATAGTATAGTGCAATCACTATTTCTGTGCATATCTGCAATAGGAAATTGGTCTACAAAGCCTGCTTGCCAAACCAGTCATTGAAATAATGGCACGTCCTAAACAATGCGACCAGCCCTCCTCAATAACTTTAGCCATCGTTGTTTCGGAGGGGGAGGGGGTAATTATGTGTCAAATGCTCGGAGAGCCTGTAATATATGTATTCCCTGTTGCATGACCCTCGATTTGTGTTTCGCCCCCAATCAATGCATCACATCTTTGCGATACTTAGAAGAGCGATCATCAAACTTGGAGTACACCAACCAGGCATGCCGGAGAGGTCAGAAGATTTGACAGACAGAGATCCAGCTCATATGATGGTATGTTGATAATGAACCTCTTATCATTCAGTCATTCGCCGCATTTTAGCGTCTATGTACAGCTCTTTGACTTCGTTGTGACGCCACCACCAGCAGTATTGTACAAAATCAACGCCTCTGTACAGTGATAGACTCCAAATCTGCACGCTCTTTGTTCTCTACCTCAATCTCCTTGATGATGTTGGTCAAATAAGGTTTGTCCTTGAATCATGTTAGTCCATCCAGTAACATGGTTGACTACTCAAACTCACTTCTTCTGGCTTCGTCCACTCGTTTTGGGGTAGCAGTTGATGCGCAAGTGAGCACTATTCTTGTGTCAGATAGGATTTCTCTTGATTCGGTATGGTATATACCTGGAAGGCTCGTCGTAATCTGAAAACTCGATCGTATGCTTCTTTAGGTGGCAGTCGCTTAAGGGCCACTTGCATGGTATCGTTCTCTTCGGGAATGAGGTCGTCATGTCTTAGACCTGCATGCTGTTAATGAATGTCGTTCATGATCGAGCTTGTTGAGTATCCTGACCTAGTCTCCTGTAACCAGAAGCGTTGACATACCAGTTGGCGAACGGCATCATCCAAGTTTTCAGCCATGGTCGGCGCAGGATATAAGGAGCGAGGGATGGACCAGACATTGTGGATGGTGGTGTCGTATCAAGTCCTGAATGCCGTGGTTGAAGGTCTTCAATCGTATGCGTATGCGAGGATCAAGAACCTAGCTGCTTCCTTTTCTCTTGGCACTACCTGACCAATCACAAACCAGCATGGTAGCTCAAGCTTAAAATGGCCCACGGCACCTATCTTTTCCATCACCAGGAGCACCGGATAACCTTACAACCACTGTTATCGTTATATCGTGAACCACAAGTCATTCACGACTCAAGCAAGTCGTACCTCTGGGTTTCCTCGTCCTTCTCGACATTTGTATCCTTCCACATCCACCTGCAGTTCATGGCTGGCTAGCATTAGCTGCTAGCTTCTCACCGCTTGGGCGGGCCCTGCGGACCCCGCAGTTATTGTGTCCCCGAACTGCAAACGCTCCAGCGGAAACTGGGAACAACTGGAACGTCACGCGAGACGTTTCGAGCACTCTTGCCAGTCGGCCTTAAAGACAATCGCAATCTATCAGTGATCATGCCTCTGGACTAATCACACCACAAAGAATGTCCTTGGAACAGCCAACCTCGACAAGCACAACACTTTCTACCAACCAGCAATATGCGACGTTCGCAGACCCTTCCACAACCTACAGAAGCTTCAATACAATGGCTTCACCCGATATCAAACAATCGGCCCTCGCCTCGAGATTGCAGGTATTCGCATTGTCGATTCCGCCGGCGTGGGAAAGTCCAATATCCGGTGCAGGAGCTGGTCTTGCCAGCGGCATAGTCACCTGTCCGTTAGATGTGATTAAGACAAAATTGCAGGCTCAAGGTGGGCTCAAGGCCTCAAGAGCAGGAACAGGTGGTCAAGCGAAACAAATGTATCAAGGCGTTATAGGATCTGCCAAAACTATCTTCAACGAGGAGGGTGTTCGAGGTCTTTACCGTGGTCTAGGCCCTATGCTGCTCGGCTACTTACCAACGTGGGCCGTGTATTTGACAGTCTATGAGAGGGCTAGGAAGCCTTACGAGGATATGACGTCCAATTGGTGGCTGGCTAGGATGTATGCATCAATTACAGCGGGTGCATGCTCAACCCTCCTCACCAATCCAATATGGGTTATCAAAACAAGACTCATGTCACAATCCAGTCGCAGCACGAGTGAAGGAAAGCGAGTCGGTTTTTATTATAAGTCGACCTGGGATGCAGCGAAACAGATGTACAGAGGTGAAGGATTACGCTCGTTCTATTCCGGTCTTACACCAGCAATGCTCGGTTTGACACATGTTGCCGTACAATTCCCACTTTACGAATTCTTCAAGATGCGTTTCACCGGCTATGGCATCGGCGAACATCCGCCAGAAAATGAAGGTACACACTGGCTAGCTATCTCAGCCTCAACTTTTCTCAGCAAAACTTGCGCAAGCACAGCAACTTATCCACACGAGGTCCTTCGAACACGATTACAAACTCAGCGGCGGAGATACGGCGTCTCTAGTTCTGATGGCATGCAGCGTACTCCCGAAAAGTACAATGGTATGTGGCAAACAAGCAAAATTATGTTCCGAGAGGAAGGATGGAGGGGATTTTATGCCGGACTCGGCACCAATTTACTGCGTGCTATTCCATCAGCTATGACCACAATGCTCGCGTACGAGTATTTGCAGAGGTCAATACACAACCTGAAGGACGCAGGTGAGGAAGCTGCAAAGGCGAGAGAGATTTGAGCAAAGCAGGAATTAGGCTTGCATATGTACTGCTTGAAGGCATGGTGTTAGAGGCGTTCAGGTGAGATGTGGCTAAGGACCATGTAACATCTAGTTGGACATGGTGGTCAATATAGGAAGGCCAATCATTAGTTGCAGCAGCCATGAAATCAGACTTTATTGGTTCAACCTATTCAAACGACTTACATGGTTTCGATTTCTTTGCCGGCTGTGCTAACAATCGCAGAACAGTTATCAAACCACCCTCAATCGAGCGAGAAAACGTCAAAACATAACCTTTGCACCCCTCATCGCAACCCTATTAATACTTTGTGGATATGTGCGAGGTACTCACATCCCTCACAGCCCATGTCAAGGATATGAAAGATAAATAACGAACGCACGCTGAATACATGAACGGTGTTCACCAAATTGCGGAGCGTTGTATTGAAGTAGCTCATACCTCCTGTCACGTTTCAGAAGATCAAGACAGACGCCGCATCACAAGCTACGTATGCATATCATCCATCACAAACCAGTCTCTTCGGATTTCGCACAGATCTGCCGAGTCAACAGGTCTGACTTTGTCTGGGAGAGAGCACTGATGTGACAGCGATGCCATCACGACCATGACCATAAAGTCCCCAGCCTCGATCACCTTTTTCTTACTTCAGAATGATGGGTATGGCCACGATTGAAGCAACAACATAAGCTCGAGTTGACATCACAAAAATCGAGTTTACCGATTCAATAAAAGAGGGAGATGGTAAGACAGTGCTTATACCTGCTGGTCGGTCGCTTTCCTCTATCGGATTTACAATACTCTAGCCCTGCAAATACAGAGGCTTTGTCTCTTGTACAGAAAGTCCAGGAGACACAACTATCATCGCATATCTCATTTCAC